>AUXO012276197.1_pt1 | contig 24122 bp, 60 predicted proteins | sample 768731 | NCBI WGS metagenome assembly AUXO01 (sample SAMN02715735, study PRJNA202380) | gut metagenome | biome: sheep rumen | host: Ovis aries | place: New Zealand: Palmerston North | reverse complement strand
GATGATTGTCATAATGATTGGGATAAGCTAACTGACTTGTTCTACAGTTCGTTCCGCAATGCTCTCAAATCTAACTTTAGCGGTACAAACTGTTATTGGCATCGTTACTACTACATTACGCGCGATTATCAGATAAAAGCAACTGTTGAACGCAGTATTTGTGATATTTCTGCCGGTGGACTAAACGAGCTTGTTCTTGATTTTGGCGCATATTCTGAGAAAAATGCTGAAATGGTGTCAGATAACGATAAACTTGAAAGTATCGATGTAAATGTCAATGCAATTGAACGTTTAATTGACGAACTTGAACACGACGAAAGTAAAGCTAAAGCATGTCAAAAATTGTTGAAACTTGTGTATCAAACACAAAAATCTATGCCAGCACAAACATATTCTGACATAGCAAAGAGAGAAGGCTAACATGTGGACTTTAATTTTGACACTTGTAATTATGGGTCATAGTACAAATACTATTACTGTACCAAATTTACCAAGTAAAGAAATATGCAGACAAGCTGGTGAAAATCATGTCGAACAATACACGCGCATCTTTAAAACTCACGTGTATTCTAGAGGATACGTTGGAGTTTACACATGCGTAGAGACGAAGTAACGCTTGATACAACATGGCATAGCGATTTTAAACAATGCGGCCCGTTCGATCACGAAGATGAATGGGATCCGTCTTGGATAATTCCGCTTGAATTTGAAATGGAAAGTGGAAAGATTGTTAAGTCAGCGTTAGTATATGACGCAGAATATGATTGTTTTGATTACGATGAAGAAAATTACGATTTCATAGCACACTTTGATGTCTATGGAATTGTAAAATGGCGCTTTGCTAGTGAAAAGCCAATTGTTAACAAATAACTTGAACTTTATTATACTTTAATCATGGCTATTACAAAAGCACAACTCAGAGAAGCACTTAATGTCATTAACGAATTTAATGAACAAGTGCATCAAGTATATCAATTTTTAGGCAAGAATAATGCGAGAAATGCATTAGCTTGTTCGACATCAGCAAAATTGTCTGTTGAATGCGTACCCGATCCAGTTCTTATTGCAAGTGAAATTGACTGGAACCTCGATAAAATCATGGATGTGATTTATAATGATGGCACGTTTGATAAGAGTGCTGATATCTTCTTCATGTCTAAGAAAGAACTTGAAGAATGGTTGAAGTTGTATCAAGAACAAGAAAAGATTAAGCAATCTGACGAATACAAACAGTATCTCAAACTTAAAGAAAAATACTCATTTATTGAAGAAAGGTAAACAATGTCATTTGAAACTAAGCTCAACAAGCTCGTTAACAAGATTTACAAGAATTGTGTGTTCCGCGATCGTGACGACAACTTTAGAAATTATGCACTTGACAGTAGAGTATTGCTGAAAGCGAATCTTATCGAAAAAATTAAAAGAGATCAGATTTACACTGGTGTTGTTACTGCTGAACTTCAGTTTAAAGATTCTGAGCAACAAGCAAAAGAAACTTACGAGTTTTTCAAAAAGTATCGTAAGAATATCGAAATCAATGTGTATAATTATCACGATTACAGTGATTATAATATCAAGTACGATCCAATCGATGTAATTAAATGCGCTGATAAAACGTTTGGTTTGAAGTATTCTTCATGCTGTCACGATTTTGAAGATTTTGAAAATACAATTTCTCATTTGTATCTTACACATGACATTATGATGTATGATACTGAAATTAAGAACAATCCTGGTTTTGTAGCACTTGCTGAACACGGATTTAAAATTTCACATGCATACGATGTCAAAGCGCGCATAGTTAAATGTAATATTGTCGAATTGACACCAGGCAAACTGAAAAAATTCTTTGAAGATGTATACGACCACGTTGACGAAGTAGCAAAGAATCCGTTGTACAAAGAATACAAAAAGTATGTAATTGACACGATGGCACAGCGTTCTATCGACAATTATAATGGAAAAGTAAATGTCGATGTACCACCTGTTTCAGTATATGATTTTGCGTCATGGAAGCGTAAAGTTTGGGATATTGCAAAAGATCTTGAACAACGTACTGCAGATGCACAAAAGTACATTGATATTGTGCAGAATCGAGTCAAAGAAAAGATGGAGAGCAACTAATGCACAGAGCTTATACGTTTTATAACATTGAACTTCAAGTTGGAATGCGAGATGCTGAAAAATGCAAGCAATTTGAAAAGTGGCTAGCAAGTAGATTTGCTACTGATGAATTCTATCTTGAAGGACCCGACGGTTTTCATATTAGAAAGAGCATAGATTTTCGTAATAAGCCGCATCTTTCTTATGAATTCACAGGACCTGACGGTTTTAAAAATTATCTTGTAATGTGTGCAGAAAATGTATCTGATATGTGTACGTGCATGAAAGAATTTATTAAACTTGTTGATGGACCATCAATAGACTTGGACGATCAACAAACAGATCCTAATGTAATTAGCTGGTAAAATATGAAATTTTTAAATCCAGAAGAAAATCAAAAGAATTTCGAGCTAGTTTCAAACAATGTTGCAACTTGGCAAGAATTGTGGGACTATGCTAGAGAAAAGAATGCTGATGCATACGTATTGCTGCCGCTTCCAATGGCATTCGAGTATGGTTGTGAAAAGTTTGGCTACATCACTATCATGCACAAAGAAGGTCTTACTAATTCTGTGTTTGTTGGTGTAAATGCGAAAAACGAAGTAATTCATGCATTACCAAAACCATTTCAGGGCTACACATTCGATGAAGTCAAAGAAGCAACTTTAACGGTTAAAGATGTTTGGGAAGCAAACAAAGATTTTGCATCACAAAAAGCGCTATTTCAGTTGCCAAATCCGATGAAAACGCCAGATGGAACTAGTTGGAATTTTATCGCTTATGTACATGCAACTGGTGAAAATGTTCCAGACATCGTACCAATTTTTGCACTGTTCAATCCTGAAACAAACGAAACAATTTACAGTGTAACACCTAAACTTTTTGAAATTCTAGCAAGGAAATAAGATGAGACAAGTCGTTCTTATCACGGGTTTGATTGGTGCCGGTAAATCTGCAGTGTCACACATTTTAGAGCTAAAAGGACACGAAGTTATTAAAATGGATGACATCGCGAAGTCTGCGATTGATAACGAATTAAATGCTGTGTTTAACAAAACATTTGGTGAAAGTCTCACATCAAAAGCACGAACACTTTACTTCAATCCCGACTATAGATACTTCCGTGAAAAGTTTGAAGCTATGCTTGACGAATATTTGGCAATGAGAATTGTTCATTTGCTGTATTACGTCGATCCAGATAACAAAGATCCGCTATTCATTGAAGTACCCGCGATGAGATATTCTCGTTTTAAGCACTTTATTGAAAAGTTCGAAAAACAGATTCAGAAAGTAATACTTGTGACTGTGAATACAGAAGTTAGATGCGAACGACTAGTTAAGCGTGGTTTGACAGTTCCGCAAATCATTGAAAGAACTGAACTACAGAGTGAAGATATTCCTGTTGATGAAAAGTTAATTGTTCGCATTGAAAACGACGATTCACTTGAAATTTTAGCAAAACGTATAGAATATTTGGCAGAATTTTAATTATAATTTAATCAAAACGGAGATAATCAAATGAAAAAGTTCAGAGTAAGATACATCGCAGTTCGTGAATTCGAAGTACCCGATAATGCCACTGACGAAGAATATGATGCAATGAAGGCGACTGTCATTGCTGGTATGGTTGGTAGCGGTGAAGTCGAAGAAGGTCGTACTATTCGTGTCGATCTTATCGATGCTCCCGATGAAATCAAGCAGAAGTACATTTACAATAAGGATTGCGATTAATGATACAAGTTGTCATTCGCGAAATTCCAAAGATTGAAGTTAAATTGCTCGATGATGCCGAAAGCACACCGGGCATTTCTAGACAGCAAACTCGCTTCATACACGAAGTAAAAGAAGAGCTAGAACAAGCTGTTATCAAAGCAAAAGGTCCTGGTTCGAAAACAATCAGTGATGTGTTAGAAAAACACAACTTTAAACTTGTCAAGTTTAAGGACCTCAGACCTAATGTGTTGATCGACATAGAAAGTACGGAGAGATAATGAAAAATACGTTAATCGTTAATTTGTATGCAGGTCCGGGCGCAGGAAAATCGACAGGTGCTGCTTACATTTTCGCAAAACTTAAAATGGCGCGGTATTGATTGCGAATACGTGTCAGAATACGCAAAAGATAGAGTGTGGCAAGGCGATCAATTTGTCTTGCAACATTGTCAGTTATATGTCACTGGAAAGCAATGTTTGAAAATTGCAAGACTAATTGGTAAAGTAGACGTAATTGTAACTGATAGTCCGATTGCAATTGGTGCAATGTATACAGATGAGCAACCTTACAAAGATGTGTGTATCTATGAAGCAAAGAAATACAAAAGAACATTCAACGTATTTATTAAACGTCATAAAGTCTATAATCCTAATGGAAGAAATCAGACTGAAAAAGAAGCCTTGGCTATTGACGAACAAATCAGACAAATGCTAAAAGATAATTGCATAGACTACACTGTTGTTGACGGAACAGAAGAAGGTTACGACAGTATCGTAGACACAATTAAAGTATTGGTGGATTGATGTTATTCAAGAGTACGCTAAAACAAATATATGACACAATTCCAGAATATTTCGGTGCAGGATTGTTAGTTGCTAAAGACATCAATCCAGATTTTGTCGTATATCCGTACGCAATTAGACTGAATTCTGGTATTGCATTAACAGTGTATTTGTCAATAGATTTAACTACGCGTGCATGCATAGCGAGTCCAGATAAACAAAAACGTGTGTCAGCTTCAACTTATACGAAATTGTTGCCACGAAGTTTTGACGTTAAAAAACTTGGAGAAAGACTTATATGACATTTGAGAAATTTGTTAAAGACAACTACAAAGACTTTTATGACAAAATAATCAGCGATTATAAAGCTGCGGAAAAGGCTGAAAAAGACGCTGAAATTGCTAAAAAAGAAGCAGAAAAAACTAAAGTTAGAGCTGAAAACAAGTTCTACGAAAATGATTTCGAATATGAAGTAGAATTTTCTTACAAGGGTTTTTCTGATGGTACACGCACAGAAAACCTTGACTTTTTTGAAGCATTCAATGCATTTACAGAAGACGAACTTGGCGCATTGTATGACATCGTCGACAATGATACACTCGGATTCGAAGACAATAAGACATTTGAAGAAATTTTAAATGAAGCTGGTGTAACTGAAGAAGACTTCACAAAAGAATTCGAAAAGTTCTTATTCGAATCTGACTATCGAACAAACGCTGAAACAGTTGAAAATAGTTGGGACTATGAAGCAAGAGTAGTATCAACTGTTGAATGGACTGGTAGCTATTATTGGAAAGGTCACATGGACGAAATCATGGCTCAGCTGAAACAGCTCAGATTCAAAGAAATCTGCGTAAAATAAGTAATTCAGTGCCCAATACTGTTAACAAGTATTGGGCTTTTTATTATACTTTTATTAAAGAGATAGTATGTACACAGGATATTTTTCAAAACTTAAGAAATACACAGATGCGGGTCTCATTCCCGTGTCTATTACACTGTGGGCACCAGAATGGTACAAAGGGCTTCAATACAAGAAGTTAGCACCAAAACTCGAATTCTTTAACGAATGGAAGAATGGTTCACACAAAGGTGACAACGATTATTACGTCAAAGAATTTGTTAGACAAGTGACAGCTAAGCTTGATGCATTTGCTGTTGTAAGTGAACTTGAAAAGATGACTGGTGTAGATGATTCGAAAATTGTATTGTTGTGCTATGAAAAGCCAAAAGATTTTTGTCATAGACATATAGTTGCACAATGGCTGACTATGTATAGTTTTGACACAAAAGAATTTGATACGTGAGTTTAATTTGGAGATTGAATGTCTATACACGTAGATTTTGATGATTATGATAAGTTCTTCGGCGTAACATACGAAGATGTAAAGAAGTTAGTCGGTAAAGTGTTTATGTCTGAAGATGGAGCAACACTTGTCAAAGTTCTCGGCGTGAGAGATGATACAGACAACAAATACTGGGATTCGTGTAGATTATGGGAAGAATTCATTTATGAAGAACTGTCACATTCTAAAGACGGTGGCTGGTGGTTCGATGACTGGTCATATCTGCAAGAATACGATGATGTAGCAAAATTCAGAATTACACCTTATGCAGATATGAATATTGGATCAGAATCGATGTATCATATCGGAAAAGATGGTAATTTGTATGTCGATTACGGCTGTGATCAAAACTATGAAAAGTTTGTCGAAGTAGATCCAACGTGTTTCGATATAGCACGAGCAGAAGCAGTAAAGGAAGATGTTCGATGAGTACACAAGAACAGAATAATGAACAGAAAAATGATTTTTTCAACTGTAAAATGAATTTGAACGATGGCACTTTTACACCTGGTATCGATCTTTCACCTAACATGCGTTTAAATTTGAGTAATGGCGATCTTGAATTTGGTGTGAATATTGGCAACATGTGGATGAAATTTTAAGCATCACACGAAGGAATGAGTATGAAAAAGAAACTTCCAGTATTTAACGTACTTGTATACGACTTTAACAGAAACGAAATTAGTTATAAGAACTGGTTTGAATTTGGCGCATGGTCAGTAATCAAAAAAGAATTGATGCTTGTCAAAAGACAGTTGACTAACTTGGCTGATTATTCAAAATATAGCTGCGATGAAATTGATGCAAATATCAAGAAAGTTCTCGATAAGCACAGTGTCGATTACAGCAAGATGAATAAGTTGTTTAAGAAACACGCTTATCGTGACATTGCTTTTGAAGCATACGAACAGATTCTTGATCGTAGATGCATGTACTATTATTGGTCGAAATGCGAATGGGAAGTAATTGTTTCTGCTTGGCCTCCTCGTGATGGCTCTGATAAGAAAATTGATGTGTATTCTCAGTTGAAGGCTAACTGGGAGCAGTTTAAGAATATCGTAATTGAGGATTTGGGTTATGCAGCAGTGCGATATTAAAATTTATCAAGACGCTTATGCTGACAAGGAGTCTGTGTTATGCGGATATAAGGGCAAGATAATCAATAAATCGGGCATAATCTTCTGTCCGTATGTAAAACCGTCTAGACTTCGCAGATTCATTAACTTGATCAAGTCGTTGTTTAGAAAGAAACATGAAGCAATTGAACTATGAACTTCATTTGTAAACCCTCACTTGGCAAATTACTTGATAGTTGCATAGTTGCTAAAACTAGAAAAATCAAATCTAATACACGTCTATTAACTGACTGGGAGTCAGAAATTCTTGAACTCATGGAAGATAATGGCGTAGATGAAAAAACAATTGATAAGGTGTTACGTTTATTATGGCAAAGCATACATACGAAGAACTCGAAGTAGATGAACATGATATTGCTACACATTGGCTAAACCGCAATGGTATAGAATGCTGGGCTTGGAATGAGTACAAACCAAATGGACGTATTAAGAACGTTCATATTACAAAGATGCTCTTTCCGAAAGGTTACGAAAATCTGTTTGGACACATTTACGAAAAAGACACAATTGTAGAATTTGGAGAATAAAATGGACATCGAAACCATCAACAAATACATTGAACTTGATAAGCAAATCAAGAATCGAATTGTGCAAATCAGTAATGCACTTAAAGGCGTTCGAAATGAGTCGATCAGTAAATTTGTACCATCAAACGCGAAATATCGCTCTGATCTTGACATTAGATATGCTAACGACTTTCTAGAAAATTCGGAATGTGACGGTTATCTCAATCTAGCTTATCGTGATGATGACTACTGTCTTTGTGAATTTAATTTTGACAAAGAGTTACTATGTATCGATGACGCAACACTTGTAAAGATTAAAGATTACGATAACGAAAAGACAAAAGAAGAACTTGAAAAAGCTCGTGAACGTGAAAGAATTAGACAAGAAGAAAAGAAGAAGTCTGCTGAACAAAAAGAGTATCAACAGTATCTTCGTCTCAAAGAAAAGTTTGAAAAGAAAGAGGTTAGCAAATGACACCCGATGAATTTATGAAGAAATTAACAAGTTGGTGCAAACGTACAGACAGGTGTTTGCCCGATTTCGTGCTCGAATACATTGATGAACTTGAAAAGAAAGCTGGTGAGAAAAAGACAGTGTATACTGTTCGAGCAATTTATCAGCATGATTTCGATGTAGAACATCGTATCGAATATCAAGGCAGTAACGCTGAAGCAGCATTTAAAGAGTGTTATGACTGCATCGCGTATGATATTAGTGATACAGTCAAGAATTACGGCAATCCATTCGATGAAAATGATGAAAAAGAATATACGGGCTTGCAAGTAAAGCAAATGTTCATCGACAAATTGCACGAAGCAATTGATAAGAAAGAATCGTTTTATTTTAATTTTCAGTTTAATTCTGACTGGATGCCCGATAGCGATGGTGAAGCTGGTGGTTTTGAACTTGACGTTACAGAGGTATAAATGCAATATTACGTTTTAGATACATCATATAACTGGGCAGATGAAATGGACATCGATCGTTACACTGTCGTTGATGAACAGACACTTAATGATTACAAGAAAGATTTGGCGAAAGTTCCTGACAGTTATGAGTATTCGACTTATGTCGGTTCTAATGAAGAACAAATCTTCACAAAAGATGACATCGAATACATGCTTAAGTCAGCAGAGCGCATTTCTGAATCTGATATGAAGGTGTTGCAGAAATATGTGTCTCATTGTAGTGAAGATCCAATTTGTGACTTCTTAGAAGCTTACTATGAAGAACATCACAATGAAGATGATGATAACATGGAAGAAGACGACAGTGAAGAAGAATCTGATGAAGATAACACAGATTACACAGAAACTGACAATGAAATTAAACCATACGAAGTCGATCCAGATCTTAAAGACGGTGAAGTAAAGGTGATTTCTGACACACCCGAAAAATATGGATTGACTGAAGGTGTAGTATTGTTTGGCTGTTATCTTTATGGCAAACCTTGGTTTGAGTATTGGCTTACCGATACTGATGGTAAAGAAGGCTGGTACAAGTCATTTAAGTCTACAGTTCATTGGGACATTAATGGCTGGTTTGTATATCCAAATGACGATCCTACTAGAGAAAAGTACTACAAATTTGGTGTAAGTTCTGAAACACGCATTAAATCAGTGGTGTAATATGAGTCACAAAACACGTACAGATGAATTTAATCTCGACTTCATGGTCGGTAAGACTTTTGACAAAATCTATAAGTCTGATAAACGCGAAACAGTGTACTTTACAGACTTGTATGACTCAGAAGGTCGACAACTGCAAATCGATACCAATGATGAGTGGGAACATCACGTAACCAGACAGAATTTTGACAAGATTAGCAAATTTGACTATTGTGATCGTGTTGCACATCAAAGTTTTGAAGAAGGCGCAATTATTTTTAAGAATGAAAATGAAACTGTGTTCTTCACTCATGACCAAGAATGTTGTGAAAATGTACAATTCGAAAGTACTGATATTCCACTTGAAGAATTGCAAGGTCATAAAATCTTGTCAGTAAAGTGTCGTACGACTATAAGAGAAACTGACGACGGTGATAATAGAGACACTTGGTACATTTTTGACGTAGAAGGTGTTGGAACTGCTACTATGCGCTGGTCTGGTTCTTCGAATGGCTGGTATTCTACAATGGTAGACGTGTACGTTCAAGACGACACAATTTACAATAATTGGCGCAGTAATAACACAATAAGTTAGGAGTAAACATGTTAAATCACAGCGGTTACACGTCTATTGAAGACCAAATTAAAGCAATGACAGAAGATGACATCAAACAGATGTTTGACAATGAACTTGTGTCGTGGCAAAACACTGTTTGGACAAGGTGTCATCATGAGCATGATACTCCAAAACGTGCAAGATTGTGTGAAATTAACAAATGGATCGATGATGAATTAGAAAAACGTGACATTCATTGTACATTCTGTGATTTACTTTACAAACAACTTGCTGCAAATCCAAGTCTAATTAAGTATTCGAAGAGTCCAGAATCTGAATACTTTGACATAACGAGTGTCAAGTTCGACAATTGTGGCAGAATGTTTATGTCAGGAAATGACTGGACAGAAAACAATTTGCAGATGAGATTTTGTCCAAAATGTGGACGTTACATGTCTAAACTTGAAAAACTTTGTTGGGAGAATAGACCAAATGAAAATTAAAGAATTACGTAAAATTTTAGATGCAATTGAAAAGAAAAGCCCAAAAGGCGAAAATGCTGATGTAGCAATGTTCTACGATAATTCACATGGTGGTGGATCGTGGGAATACGCAGATGTCGATAATGTCATTCAGTTCAAAGACGATGACACTTTCTATCTCGGTGCAGACTTTGATTATTTCGGAGAAGACCCATACAATGAAAGCGTTGTTGCGTGCTATACAAGCGTAGATGCTGCAGTAAAGGGTCAGTGGAACGACGAATACGAATCACCATATTGCTAAAATGAAAGCTACTAAAAAATCGATTGAGCATAAGTACAGAGAAACACAGCAAGTAGACATTGAAGATGTCCGTGCTATGATTAATGATTATGAAAACAAGATTAAGCGTCTTAAGTTTTTATTAAATGATACAAAACGCAAGTTTGATAAGCGTTATACAGAACTTTGGCAGAATGCTACGTATTCACAATCGTATGTCAATCACTTTGTACGTATATTTCGTGAACGACCTGATACACTTACTAAAGAATCACTAGACAATCTTGAAAAATACTTAGAAGACCATAAGGTATATTGGTAATGTCTGCATTAAAAAGTTTAGCTGTAAAAGACGTAAACGAATTTGTTAACAAAATTGAAACCGTCGCAGATTTGATTAGACGTCTTCAAAGAATGCCTAAAAACATGCGAGTTGTAGATTTGCAAAAAGACCGCTTTGAAGACGTGTATATCGACAAAAAGTATTACAACGATGGACATGAAGAAGATGTAGTGGTGGTATACTGATGATAGATGCAATACAAGCAAGAGAAATGGCAAAAACTAATTTTACAGCATTAGAAAACGATTTAGAATCGCATAACGAGTATTTTAAATACATCTCAGATGCGATAGAAAACGCTGTCAAACAAAGTCAAAAGTCGACAGCGATAGAATATAGAGCTGATAAACGTTTTACAGACATTCTTACTGTACTAAAGTGGAAAGGCTACAAGATTAAGCATTATAGATGCACGAACAGTTTTGCGACTTATTATCAAGACCCAATATATGAAGAACTACAGTATGAACCTACTTGTGAAGTAATTAAAGAGACTGGTTTGAACCTCTTCAACAATTATTTTAGCATAGAGTGGTAAGAATATGATTTTATACGATAGAGAAGACTTTTACAAGCTAGAAGATGTCGAAAGAGTTCTGGGCTATAAACTGTGCAAAGGTGAAACACATTATCTTAACGCTCCACAGTACTTCATGGAAGATGAATGTTGTCGTAATATGTACGAAAAATATCTTGTACAAGTCGATGGTGAAGATTTTGTCTTGAAAACTTATGCAGAAAAGTTGATTACTGACAAGATTAAGCAAGACATCAATGTCATGCACACGTATCGTTTCTATGACGGCAAGGAATTACGTAGAAGAACTCCATTATACGTGCACGGAACGCCAATGCATCCAGTAACGAAAGTAGTAAACTATCGACAGAAACACAAGAAATCACACAGGTAAAAAGATGAATCGATTTTATGTAACGAAAAATGGTACATTTATTAGATGTTGTTGGTCTAACATTGATAGACGAAAAATGGAACAGATTGTTGCTGATATGCAAAAGAAAGAACCCGATTCTGAATTTAAGTTGTATAGTTGGGATGGTGAGTTGACTCTTTTTAGTATTTTACCAATTATGATAGAAAACCACATATTTGTAGAAGATAATTGGAATTGGGATAAGAAATATAAACCCGAAAATCCAGATTACGAAGAAGATTGGGATATTACGTGACAAATGAGTATGCAAGAAAAAGACGTTAACAAGTTTGTGATACTTATGAAGATAATGCGAATACCTGTCATCACTGTGTCAAATGACGTTATATCACATGAAATAACACAGTTGTACAATAGACCAATTTTAAATTGGAGCAGTTACGGAAAGAAATCAAAATGAAAATTGAAGAAAAGTACACAGTCAATTGGAATGTAAAAGAAATAACTTGTAATACGTTCTTTGCGGGTCTTTTTAAAGATTTCGATTCTTTAAAAGATGCACTTGACTACATTGATAGTAGGCAATGCCCTTCAGAATATTCGTCGGTATTCGACATGGACCCTGCTAATTGGGATGTTCAGATCGTCTATTCTTACACTAAAGAAGAAGGCGGTAAATTAGTAGAGCACAAAACACGAACGCTTCCGTATAAAAACTGGAAGGAAGAATATGACAACAGAAGATTTAATTTCGACATTTATTGTTAATCAACTCGGAATTAACCTTTGTTCTGTAAAGTCTATCAATGTCGATAGACAAGAAGACGGACAGATCAAAGAGATTAAGATCGAGTTCATCCCCGCAAAAGAAGAACTCGATGAAAATGAAGTAGAATTTTACAAAAGTGTATTGTCTGACTTGATTCCGTGGAATGACAAAAACTACGATAAAAAGTTAGATGAAATGGCAAGAGCATGCTTAAGAACTGAAAAAGATCCCGAGTTTATAGCATTGTGTGAAGAACACGACAGAATGATGGAAGAAAAACATGACAATCAAAGAACTTAAAGAACGAATTAAAGACTTGCCAGATGACATGGAAATCGCAATAAACGATCCAGATTACGAATGTGATGACCCGTGGTGCGGGTGTAATCTCGTGTCTGTATTTGCAACACCAGTCGAAAATGATAGTGTGTTTACACAACATGTTACATGGATGGGTGAAGAAAAAGACGTTTTAACATTCAGTCTTTACGGCAACGAAATCAAATGAGTAAGAAACTAAACATCAAAAATATTTCTATGACGTTTTTGCCGTTTGTTCCTGCGCATTTTGAATACTTTAAAGACGGCAGACAAATCTTGGTCAAATTGACGAATGGCGAATGGGACTTAGTGTCTTACATTGAAGGAGTATTTCAAAGCATTGACCGTGAAACTGTTTGGCATAGTGCTGATATAGCATTTTGGGCGTTTTTGCCTAAACTGAACGTAAAAAACATTGAGGCATAATATGCAAATAAATTTATCAAAAGAAGAACTTATTGACATGATTAAAGCTGTACCTATTCGCTATGAAAGATATACAGCTGAACTTAGTCCATTGATTGAATGGGACTTTGATATGAATGGTCCTACGAGATATCATTGGCACACAGATATGTTACGCGAAAAGTCTGAAGAAGAACTTCATGAGTTCTACAAGAAACTACGCAATGGCGATTTCTATAACCCGATTCCAGAAATTGCAGAATACAAAGAAGTAACATTACCGCGGTATCAGAAGACAGTTTCCTAAATTTTTTTGAATAAGATTGGGATATAACTTAATATGACAATTGATGAATTTAAAGAACTTTGCAAGAGCTATTTGCCAGAATGTCATTTCAAAGATAACGGTACTTGCGGTATCTGTTGCTATAATCACGGCGACGATGTTTATTCTATCGTTGTAGCATTGCTTCCAGATGGTCGTTATGCTGTTTATGACAAGTGGCGAGATATCACGATTACGAGAGATTTAGACTATATGAAGAATTGGCTTGAACACAAGCGAGGATAAAAATATGTTAGATGCTAATAAAAGAGATTTAGCTATAAAGCGATTTAATAAAAGTATTGTGACTTGGGACAGATTCGCAGAAGAAGCACAAGGCCATGAAAAAGACGTGGTTGTAATTAAACTTCCAGAATCTATAAAGCGTGAATACACAAAGCCTGGAACAGACGAAGTCGTCAACATTGAATTTCCAGCTATGTCGTTGGTTAAGTTGCCAAATGGTCAAATACTTTCTGTACTAGTTCGTTTTGATGAAAATAATCGTCCATTGTTTGGTATTTCTGAAGAATTTTTGCAAATGTTTGTAGAAAAAGAAGAGCTAGATTAAGAAATATGACAGTAGCAGAACTTAAAGAAAAATTAGATAGTTATTTTGAACGCGGTTATGGCGAATGTAAATTGAAAACAATTGACCAAGGTGGAAACGACGGTGAAGTTTTAGGCATGTACGATTACGCCGATCCGAACAGCGATGAAGGCTCAGTAGTAGTTATTGAAATAGCGTAATGATTTAGCACATAAATAAACACAGAGGAAATAATATGATGAGTGTTTTTACACGGAAAAACAACAGATCTTCCAGATCTTGCGAAAAAATATCTATTTTCAATTCACTTTTACGACAGAGAAACTCGGAAAGTGGATAACTGAGCTCAGCATTAGAGCTATCAGTATTACAAACGAACACATTATCGAATTTGATGAATTTCAAGATTTTTACGTAAGCAAGTTCTTTGATGAATGCGATGGTTGTTTCAATTGTGACGTTAAGATTAAGTTCTACGACACAAAACTTAACAATGTGTGCTATGAAAAACTATTCGAGAATCAGTGGTTGTACATCAATCCGATTGACGATTTGTCAACTAACAGTAATGAAAAATTGACGCGTACAGCTCGCATGGAATCACGCAAAAGAGAAAATTGGTAGCATAATGTGTCATTTTTGCAGTAAATTTTGGAAAGTACTTCCTGATTATGAACGTCACATAATGAGTGAAACTAACGATAATGGCTATAAAGTAGTTACGTCTACAAAACTCGGTGAACTTAAAAATATCAAATTAGCAGTATCATCTATACACTGGGATTCTAACAAGATGATGATATTTGACTGGAAGTTCTGTCCAGTTTGCGGCGATGAATTGCCAGAAGAAAAAATGCTTGATAATTCAAGATATATTCAATACAATGAACAAGTTACAGAATTGTTGAAAAACGCGAATAAATAGACTATTATTAAAGGATTTGTGATGATTGACAATATTATTATTTCTATGACGTCTTGGAAAGGTCGTATCAAGAACGTTACAAGAACACTTGATACGATTTGGGATAATACGGTAAAGCCAAGAATTATCAACTTAAATTTAAGTGAAGAAGAATTTCCACAGAAAGAAGCTGAACTTCCTGCAGAATTGCTAGAATGGCAAGAAAAGCACATTCATAAAGCAGGACATAAAGTTCTTGAAATTCATTGGGTTGGACCAAATACAAAGAGTTTTAAGAAACTCATTCCAACAGTAAGACGTTATTTTTCAAATGATGTTGTAATCATCACGATCGATGATGACGTTCTATACGAAAAGGACTTTATTGAAAAGTTTGTAAAAGCTGCAGAAGAACATCCAGATGCAATCATTTCAAATAACATGTGTAGAGGTTGTTGGTTTAATCAGCAATGTGTAAACGGTGCTGCTACGTTGTATAGACCAAAATTCTTCAACACATTCTTATGGGACGGTCTGATTCAAGTCGTAGTTGATACTAACGAAGATGACTGGTGGTACAGTTTTAATTTGTGGTTGTTTGGAAGTAGACAAGTAATTTACATTCCGACTAAACTTGTGTTCTTTAATGAAGTAGCAGAACATCAGTATGAACAAAAAAATACACAGCAAGTTTTGATGAATTACTGGCGTTGGCTCATAAATAGAAAAGAAGTGGTAGAATAAAGGAAATTATGAAAACTATTGTTACAATGACATCATGGACTAAGCGCATTAATTGCGTTGCTAGATCAATTTATACATTTTTTAAAACACAAATGGAAAAACCTGATATATTTTATTTGTGGTTAGCAATTGAAGAATTTCCTAATAAGGAAAAAGATTTACCTGAAGATTTATTAGCGATAATTGACGCGTTTAATGTTCAATTGCGCTGGGTAGAAAAAAATACGTACTGTCATAAACGCTGGAACGTATTTCCAGAACACATGCAAGATTTAGTCATATCTATTGATGATGATGTAATATATTCTCCGGCATTGATTAGTATGTGTAAATATCAAGCGCAAATGAATCCTAATGCTGTATTTTGTCATGTTCGTGAATGGGTAGCAATTCCAGTGTATAAAAATACTATTCATTATCAAACGTGGCGCTATACTACTAATTCGGCTGAATTTGATAAATTATTTTTCTGTGGACAGTGTTGTTTCCCACCAAATACTTTTCCAGAATCTGCATTAAAAGATCATGATAAGCGTGATGAAATTTGTCCGATTTGTGACGAAGCATGGATAATTTCAAATTTATTAGCAGATAACAAATATCATATTTGTTTACAAACTACTACAAATATGGCACCGCGTGTAGTAGATAATACACAAAATGTTGGTATTGTTAATACTTACAACGTTGAATATTTGCCAGGAAAAAATTATACGAAAAAAGATGTAGGCATTTACAAAGCACTCGAATTTAGAAACGTGCTAAATAAATGGCGTGAATTACATCCAGATTATGGTACTTTATGATGAAGCGTGTTTGCATATTAGGCTGTTTAAATAATAGAGCTGGTAATGCCATCAAAGATGAAATGCTTGCATGGCTTAAACAATATTATGATGTATTTGTAGTTTCACATGATGGTACGAAATTCGAATATCCTGCTATATATTACACTATCAAAGCGTCAATAGAATTGAATCAGCCGATTTTGTATTTACATACAAAAGGTGCAGCTCATGATTACATTTGGGTGAGAACTCCGCGTAATAATCAGACAGAAATACGCAAATTTTGGAAACGCGAATTTACTAAAAACGCAGACGCGTATTTTAACTATGATAATTCTTCTACATTAGTTACTACTCCTATGTTAGAAGATGACGGCAAAACTATATTTAACGCATTTGTACTTTATCCTAATGCTGCAAAATTATTACAAAAAACTTTTCATTTAGATTCTAATCGTTTTTATTATGAAGATATGTTTAGTTCTATTCCAGAAATTGAACTAAAAGGAATCGTAAAGCATAGAGCACCTGAAAGTGAAATTAGACACTATATAGAAACTGGAGTTTTTGATGAATAAACGTTATGATCTTATAAATTATTATATTACTACGCGAAAATTTAAATCATTTCTTGAAATTGGTACAGATAGAGGTGAAGCATTTAACTCTATTAACATTGATAAAAAAGTATCAGTAGATCCAGATAGAAGTACACATGCTACACATTATATGACATCTGATGAATATTTTGCACAGACTGCTGATACATTTGATATAATTTTTATAGATGGTTTGCACGAATATTCACAAGTAGATAGAGATATTAAAAATGCTCTAAAACACTTAAATAAGCATGGCGTAATTATTATGCATGATTGTCATCCAAGCAATGAAGCATGTCAACGTCATTGCTCATACTATCCAGGTGGTGAATGGACTGGAGATTGCTGGAAAGCGTATGTAAAAAATCGTGCAGAATTACCGTATGAAATGTATGTGTGGGATCACGATTGGGGTTGTGGAGTAATCGATACGAACGAAGAAAAAATTAGTGATACTTCGTCACTACCTATAGATATGGATAAAATGACATATCAAGATTTTGTTGCACATCCAGAATGGATGAATTTTAAAAACACTATTTAATATGTTTGATTGCATAATCAGTTTAACTACATGGTCAGGACGCATTAACAATCCAGACGTGTGTAAAGTTTTATATTCTATTATACGTCAAAAAACTAAGTACAAGTACAAAATTGTACTTGTACTCTCTGAAGTTGAATTTCCAACACATGAAATTCCTGAATTAGTACAACTTTTAATTGAAGGTGGAAATATAGAAGTAATTTGGACACCAGATAATCTAAAAGCTTATAAGAAATACTATTATACGCGTCAAAAATATCCTGATGCTATTATTATTACAACAGATGATGACATATTATTGACACAAGACGCAATTGAAAAAATGATGGATTTTTATCAACAGCACAAAGGCTGTATTTGTGCACAACACACACATAAATTTGAAAATTCTTCAGAAATAGTAGCAGGATGGTTTAGACTGTATCCGCCTAACACTATGTTAGATGTTGATAAAATTTTCTTTGAAAAATGTTTCAATTCTATAGAAGATGATGTGTATAATGCAATTCTAGCTAGTTTAAAACATACGAAAACTGTGCAAACACCTTTTATTGTAGCTAAAGAATTGACTGGTAGTTTACAAGATTGTGCATTTAGAAAAGTGTATGCAAAAACAAATCCGCATGATGCGAAAAAACGTTTAATGTACGCTTTAAACGTAGCAGAAATAATTTAAAGTTTTTAAATTTTATACATAAGTAATTGTATCTAAAGTTAGGGTTTACAAGAATCCTAACTTTATTATATTTACTATATCGCATTTTGGACAAGAACAAACGCTCAATCAGATATATAGTAAATACGATCAGCCAACAATAGTAAAAGAATTTTTTAAAGCTTGTCCACAATTGTTAGTAGATTATGCTAGTACATAACTTAAGTATTACAAAAATTTAAAATTTCATTTTTATACGCTTCCGTATATACATGAGGTTCATTTATATTAGTGTAATGATTTAATAAAAGCAATTTTTCATAATTGCTTTTTATTTTTTGTTTTGTAATAAGTATTATCTTCCAATTATTTTTTATACAAATATTGAGAATTTTACTCACATTATAAGGACATTGCGGAAAATCTTCTACTGCTATACATATCTCATTTATTTTATTGAAACGATTTAATCTTTTTTCATATTTTTCAACAATATATTCCCATATCCTATTGTAAAAAACATTTATTCCATCTATTTTAAGTTCTGCACAGTTTTGGTCAAAATGATAGTGTGTATAATACAGTCTTATTTTATTCTCTATTACAATATGAAATCCATCTTTTAATTCATTTCCATTCTTTTTTAATTCATAATTATTAAAATCAATTTTATATAAATTTTCTAAAAGTGGTATAAATGAATCTTCTTTAATTCTACACCAGCTAAAAGGAACACTATACTCTTGTTTAAGAATATCTCTATAGATAAAACTGCCTAAACAATTATTTGATATTATATGCATATTTTGTTTTACACCAAATTCTTCAAATTACCAACATCGTCAGTCTGCCAGGTTCTTTCTCTGAAACCATCTGGTCCATTCTCGACTCCATAGACTTTGTACTTGTAAGAATGATCAGTAACAAAACCTAATTCATTTGGCTTTTCACTACCAATGTGATTTACTTCTTCAAAATGTGTAACTACAACAGGAATTACACCTCTGACGCCGAAACCTTTGTTTGTTACTTCAAAATCATCATTGTATAGTTTATCACTGCAAAATATTGCTGGAATTCCTTTGCCAAGCTTTGCTGCATAATTTAATGCAGCTTGTTTTGCTGCAACTACTAATGGATGCTCGCTTTGTGTTGCTTCTGATAATAACATATCTGTCTCCTAGTTCTATTTATGTAGACACGACGCATGACTCATTATCCAATCACCAGGACGATATCCTGTAGCTTTTTCGATGTTCATCATCTCGATATCTGACATTCTTGAATACAATTCATCTTCACAACTTGCAGTAATTTTGTGTTTAACACCATTCGAATCAACATAATTTTCAACTATCATATACACATAATGTAATAAAAATTATTATACTTGAAACATAACAAATTTAATATATGACAGAGAAAGATAAAGAATTTCAAGAACTTGTCGACCTATTTCACGAAATGCGAAAGAAATTTCCATTTCGTTATCTTAAATTTCCAAAACTCGTTTCTAAAAATCGTGTAGACGCAAGAGTTGGAAATCTTATTTATCAAAATGAACTTATCAGGGACGTCAAAAATTCTATCCTAAGGTATTGGATGAAATATGACCCGATAGAAGATGGACCAAGAGAATATAACAACCTATAAGGAATTGTATGATTTACGAAAACTATTTCACTGAATTGAAGGTACATTAAAATGACTACAACACTTTTCATGGTTCTTATAATTATCGGAAGTACAATTTTATTTCTTGGCTGTGCACTTTCATTATCTGGCATAGTTGATAGTGACAATGTGTGTATGTTGTTATCTTTTGCTATAACATTCATCTTCGATATTGGATTTTGCTTGTTCACGCCTAGCGCGAATCAAATGATTGAGAATGACTACTATGCAATGTTAGATGATAGACCTAAATGCATTGATGCTAGTCATGTCAGTTTAGGATGCAAGGAAGAATACATTGATTGGCAAAGAGACAGCATCGAAAAGCAAAACAAGTATGATTCAGTTAAGGTAATGCTTGATAACAAACAGAAAGAGCTTTTAAAGTAAATTGAATTTCTAGATATAATGTAAGGAATTCGCATGTTTTGTCAACGTGTTGATTGTATAGATCAATTTACGGGTATATCGTGTGAAACTTGTCCGTTTTTCGATAGAACTCCCGAAAACATTAAAAGAGTTAGAGATACACGAGAATATCAAGCGAAAAAAGCTTCAGAAGAATTTGAAAAAGAATTTAGAGCACGTGCTTATTATCAGGCAGAAACTGATAAAGTATGGAACAAATATCTCGAACAACAAAAGAAAAATGAAGAAAAGAAATATTCATCTGTTGCAGATGAATACGCAGAATATTTAAGACTAAAAGATAAATTTGAAAAGGAGTAGTATGTACGGAGTAATTTTAACTTCAAAGCCAGCTAATCAAGTAGTAGCAGTAGAAACGATCGATCACGTCGATTGTATACCTACGCGCTCGGAAGCACAAAGAGTAGCAGATGAATGGCGCGAAGAATGCAACAGAACTGCTATCGTGTATGAAATGACAAAGTAACTGGAGTAACGAATGATTATCGTTTTTAAAACAAATGTTGGAACTGCAGCTTATGATAGTGATACTATCTTGAATTTAGATTATACACCAACACTGGGACTTTACATTACGTATTCTGCGACAAATAAGCTGAATAATGTAATTAAAACTAGTCATCACTATTTGAAAAACGATGCTGAATTTGACAAAATTCTTGAACAATGGCAAAAGTCGAAAGAGAAATAGTAAACATTTTGTTTAGCATTTTATTATAATTTAATCATAATAAAAAGCTCATTCTTCAACATGAAGAACTTCTTGATTATATTCGTCTTAATATGAAGCACAAGCCGAAGTACAAATACGAATACAAGTAAGAGAATTAGCAATGTCACACACAGTTTTAAAGCATCTTAATGGTTCGCACATGAAGTACAAGTGCACAGCTAAGGGCTGGAAGAATGCTAAGAATGTTCGTAAGCGTATTACGCGAGCATTCAATAAGCAAACACTTGTTCAGGTGCTAAACGGTGACAGCGAAGATGAAACACTTCACAAATTTAAACCGGGCAAGATCTTTGTACAATATTAGAGGTAAAAATGTTTGATACATTAGCAAAATTTTTTAATCGTGAACTGAAGAAAAACGATGTTGAATTTGAAAAGTATGTAGAGTTTTGGAAGTATGTTCTCAATACTTTCCCAAAGCAAGTGATTAAGAAGCTTCAAGAAAAGCGTTTTCATATTGAAACAAATCCAAATTCTGGACACGCATACGACTTCACTTTGAAAGATATTTTCTGGTGGAAAGAAAAGATGCAAAGCGAAGTCATTAACTTGAAGCCAGTCGAACAGCATAAGCAAGATGTAAAAAATTGCATGCTTGAAATCATCGACAATATGACACTTGAAGAAGATGACAAAGAAACTAGAGAATTTATCACAGCTCTTATTGAAGAAAAGCTTAACAAGAAAACAAACGAGTAAAATTTATGAGAACACTTTTAGGTGAAGTACTTAGTGCAGTAGCTAAAGCGATTGAACCGTTCCGTGATCGCATTGCTGATACTTTATGTGATTTCTGCGATGATCTTGAAGACATTGTAGATGAATGGAATAAACATTCGGACAAAGACTAATGAAAGTAGAAACCTTTGAATGGCAAGACGACACTAAATTGTCAGAAACACCCGACTGGATCCAAGATAGTGTTGAAAACTATGAAAAGTTTGAAACTGTCAAATTTCCTTTGCTGATTGACGAGCTTGTTAAGTACAAGATTTTCAATTCAAAATCTGAAGCAAGAAGCATGCTTAGCAATCGTGGTGTGTCAGTCTTCTGTTACGAAGGTAAAGGTGCACAGTTTAAAATTGAAAATGACAATTACAAAACTATTGATGGTGATGTAGTGTCAAATTTCAATGATAAACGTGCTACAATCACTGATCCAACTATTCGCTGGCAATTCATTGAAGGTGATGTAGTTAAAATCGGTAAACGTAGATTTATTAAGATGGTATAATATGTCAGTTGGTGTTGATAGCGATTACGAAAAAATTCTTAACAAACTCATTACTGAACAACGTGCAGTTTTGACAACGTGTCATGCTCAGTTTGATGAACTTGCTGAAATGATAAAGTTCGATAAAGACTTTACAGACGTCAAATATTCTGTAATTGACGATGACACACTTCAATACGAAGTGACGTATAAACTCTACAGAAATTATCGTTTTTATTTTAGATTTGACGTTGAACATCAGTGTGTTGAATTAGATGTCAGAAACGATAGAACGAACAAAGAATTCGCTGGCCCAACTGATGACGCATTGTGTATTAAATATTTCAATTTGTCTGATCTTGATGGAAATGATGAAACGTTTAAAGCGCGTGCAGAACGTCTTATTAAAATTGCAAAAGAACGTGTCGATGAAGAAGTTGAACGTGACAATAAGCGAAGTAAAGGTTATTTGACTGCAGAAGAATTTACTGATAAAGTTCAAGACTTGATGCATCCAGATAAAGATTCGTATTTGTTTGTCGATCCGATTTCTGGTGAACAAGCTAACAAGTGGTTCTACGACAAATTAGTCGAAAAGATTAAAGCTCATCCAAAGATTTGGAAGTGGTTCTTCACTGTATAATTTAGAGGTTAACATGCCAAAGTATACAGTAAGATATTCAGATTCAGTCGTAGTCGAAGCTAATTCAGAGCAAGAAGCAATACACGAAGCATGGCAGCAGATGTTCTGTGATGGTCCGAATGATTATTGCTTTTATGCAAATGAGGGTGATGATGAAAATTTCGACATCGATGAAAATGAAAAAGACACTGCAGAAGTAGTCGTTCTAGAGCATGGCAAGATCTACGATTGTTCTTATTTCGATGACGACATGAATGGTTGCTCGATTCGTCTAAAAGCTGTTACAAGAAAAGGTGAGTTAGTCTTAAAAGAGCTCGATTGCAGTAAAGTACACAAGAAAACTGAATTTTATTATATTAGTTTATCGGAAGATCAGAGTCAAGATTATCATAGAACATGGAATCAGATTGAAGACTGAGTTAGAAAAAGAAGTAGCACAACGATTAGAAAAAATCAGAATTAACAGTAGCTATTATCGTCTTTCTGATAATAATTTCGATTTGTTCGATGCTTATGGAGTAAAAGATGTCAATTCATTCTATAAAGAATACAAACGAAAATTGTACTGGGAAAAACGAACAAAATTCTGGAACCAAAGACGACAAGAAATTTTGGATAAGAAATCTACTGGAAGTAGTAGCAGATTTCGTACTGACTACAATCTTGCTTATCAAAGAGATTAAGTAATGAGAACTTTAGAAGAACAAGTAGAAGAATTTGATGCAAATCCCGAAATGCACTATTATGTGTATTTTAGTACTTCTAGATATCAGTATCGCGTTGACGTGATTCATTTTAAATCAATTTCTGATATCAAGAGCAAGTATTATTCAGCATTGTCATATTACGATACTTACGCTGAAGCAACGGCTGAAGCAGATAGAATGAATAAAGAAGATACTGATGTCAGACATCTTATTTGTAGAGCTATTAAAGTATTTGACGATTCTTTATTCACGATTATCGATAGACACGGATCACAACTGAATAGTTTAGGACGCTATGCAGTAAGTGTTCTTCGTAATATGTGTCAATTTGTTCAGAACGTAATGAACGTTGAAGAAAAGAA
>AUXO012169254.1_pt1 | contig 24128 bp, 32 predicted proteins | sample 768731 | NCBI WGS metagenome assembly AUXO01 (sample SAMN02715735, study PRJNA202380) | gut metagenome | biome: sheep rumen | host: Ovis aries | place: New Zealand: Palmerston North | reverse complement strand
CATCATGCCGAACACCACGGCAGGCCATGACGTATACGAGACGGTAGCCCGCCGTGATGCGCCCGGAGTTTCCTTCGGATTCTATGTGATCAAGGATTCCTGGACACGCTCACAGGGCAAGGAACCGGCTCTGCGTGAACTGCTTGAGGTGAACCTTGTTGAAGTCAGCGTCGGAGTTGCCTTCCCGGCATATCCCGAAAGCGACAGCGAGTCAAGCACCAGGGCTCTGTTTGAAAAGAACGGAATCAAGATTGAAAAACTTGCATCCGTCCTGGCAAAAGCCAGCGGGCAGAGTGAGTATAAATGCGAAGGCGAGGAAGCGGAGGAAATCCGCAGCGTGATAGAAACACTGCAAACTTTCCTTCCCGCAAAAGAAGAAGACAATGCCGTGCAGGCGGATGAAGGCGAGCCGGAGCCATCCACTCGCGAAAAGCCGGACAATGCGTCCACTTTTGATTCCAGAACGCGTGAGCTTGAAATTCTTCTTGCAGAAAACGAAAACTTTTAGGAGGCCTAAACATGGCTAAATTCGACACACTCTCCCTCCAGGAGAAAATCGACACACGCGAAAACCTGATTACTCAGATGCGCGCGCTGAATGATTCCTGCAAGAATGAAGCCGGAGAAATCCGCTCATTTACCGCAGAGGAAACAAACAAGTACAACGGCATGGCAGAAGATGTCCGTACACTTGCCGCACTCATTGCAAGCGAAAAGAGGTCAAACGACATCAACGGCTTTGCAAGCTCAGTTCCAGTCTCAGGAAAGGACGAAAAGCGCGAAACCTCCGAGATGGAAGAGTTCCGCACATATCTCCGTACCGGACGCATGAGCGACGGACTGGAAAACCGCACCCTCAACGTTGACGGTGTCGGAAACACAGCCGGAGCCCTTGCTCCACAGGAGTTCGTAAAGCAGATCATCGCAAACGCACAGGAAGAAGTAAAACTTCTTAACCGCGTTAACATCATCCACTTGAATCAGGTAGCCTCTATCGGCGTACCGACAGAATCAGCGGATGCAAGCGATGCCGCATGGACCACAGAAGAACCCGTATCCGTAACGGCCGATTCAGCATGGGCATTCGGAAAGCGCGAGCTCGGAGCAATCCAGCTGATCAAGCTCGTTAAGGTGACAAAGAAGCTTCTCAAGACTTCTGCCTTTGACGTAAACCAGCTTGTGTCCGGAAAACTCTCCCTCAAGCTCAACCAGGCCTTTGAAAAGGCAATCGTTGCCGGTTCAGGTTCAGGCCAGCCTCTCGGTGTATTCACCGCATCAAACGACGGTGTATCAACCGCCCGTGACGTAACAGCCAAGGGTGCGACATACTTCACCGCTGACGACGTAATCAGACTCAAGAGAAACTGCAAGCAGCAGTACCGCTCAAAGGGGGTTTACGTTGCCAATTCTTCAATCATCACGGATGTGGTTCTGATGAAGGACAACAACGGACAGTACATCTGGCGCTCAGGCCTTACAGCCAATGACCCGGACCGCCTCTACGGTTCAGAAGTGATCGAGAGCGAATACGCACCGGCAACAAAGACCGCAGGCCTTTACACAATGGTGTTCGGTGACTTCTCCCACTACTGGATGACTCTGGTAGACCAGATCGGAATCCAGGTACTTGTTGAAAAGTACGCGGAAGCCGGTTGCATCGGTTATCTTGCCACTGCATTCGCAGACGGTGCTCCTGTTCTTGCCGAGGCATTCTCACGCCTCAAGATGGCTGCAACAGACCCGGCATGATGATACGGCGGGGGGCTTAGGCTCCCTGCCTTAATATTGGAGACGAAACATGGCAGAAAAGAAGGAAACAAAGGCTGCTGAAAAGCAGGAGACTCCGGCAAAGGAAGAAAAAGCCGGAAAGATGGTGCAGGTGACATTCTGCGAGGATGTCTTTGCGGATTTGGGAATGTTCCAGAAGGGACAGACCTACGAGATTCCTGAATCACGTTTTGCAGTCTGGGAAAAAGCCAGCATCTGCACAAAAGCTAAAGATTAAGACGAGGTAGGGGCATGTCATACATCAATACACAAATGTTAGAAGAATTCTCCGGCAAGTATTCCGAAGAAGATTCCACCATGCCCCAGCTTTATGTCGATGCCGCCGTGGAGACAGTCGCAAGATACCTGCACTATAACCCGGAGGCTGTTGACAGGACCATAGAATTATATGGTGACGGTACGGATTGTCTTGTTTTACCCGCTCCTATCATCGAAATTTCCTCTGTGTCGATAAATGGAAATCCTGAGGCCTTATCCGGCTGGACCTGGAAAAAGAATTACCTGTTTAATCGTCAGCCAGACGGAGCCTACAGGACATTTTATCAGAGTGACCATGTGGAAATCCGTTTTAGAGGGGGCTTTGACCCTGTTCCGCTTAAAATCGTCACTACGGCCCTGCAGCTTGCGAGCCTTTATCAGGAGAGCGCGGGCGGCAATCTTGCCGTATCATCCACCAGCTTCGCAGACCAGGGAACAAGAGTATTCAACAATTTCCATGAGGACAGGTTCCTCACTCAGATAAATGAGTGGAGGATTTACAATGTCTGACACGGATTCCCTTAACATACAGGTCGATGTGTCAGGCGCTGAGGAATACCTCAGGGATACAAGCCTCACCATTCCTCAGATTGAAAAGAAGGTATTGCGCCTGGTGGGAAAACTTGCCGCAAAACAGACGAATACAGCCCTTAAAAGCAGCGTCCATGCCAAAAGCAATTCAGTGCTTGCACACCGCTACACCTATAAAATGACACAGACCTACAAGTACGGTAAAGTTAAGAATCATTCGCTGTCAATATTCCCGAACAAAGTTGAGGGAGGCAGGCAGAACGACCTTATAATTCCCGTGACCATGACATTGAATTACGGCTATGATGCGGGACCCAAAAGGGGGCCTCATGTCGTGGGACGAGGCTTTGTCCAGACGGGCGAGTCCTACCTCCAGGGCGGACGCTACATGCTGGAGGTTCAGAAACTCGTGGACAAAGAGATAGAAAAATACAACGCTAAATTTCAGTGAGGCAGTAAATGAAGATCGTCTATGATGCCATCAAGAAATTCATTCTAACCGACATGGAGAATCCGCTGAAGGAAATGGAAACGAAAGAGGGAGAATTTCCGCTTCCTGATGCAAAGAATATCATATACGGTACGGCAGACCTTACAAGGAACGAGGCAAAGATTCTTGTCGCGGTTGTTCCCGACAGCGTCAAGGAGGACACTGGCTCCCTTGATTCCGGTGTAATCGAGGGAAATGTGGTAATCTGCTTTGCTTTCCGTGGTCTTGCATATTCGACATTGATGGAGCGCATGGAGACCTATGCGGCGGCATTCAGGATGGCTTTAAGAAGCAACCCGTCATTGTCCGGGGCAGTAATGAACGTCGATCTGGGTACCACTGAATACTTCCCGGATGCAGGAGCCACGCACGGCACGATGACAGTCGCAGAGGTAGAAGTGACTGTAAGAGTAACAGAGAAAAAAGCTGAGGGTATCGACCCGTTCAGTGATTTTTAGGAGGATAAATTATGGAAGGAATGGTCAAGAAGTACCACATAGCCTTATTCCTGAACTCAGGAACATCAGAGAATCCTGTATGGGTACGCGTCAAGAAGTCGACCTCTCTTGAGCTCAGCATGAACCCTGAGACCCAGGATTACGACTACATTGTGGACCAGAATCCGACAACCGAGGTTCTGCGCTACAAGCCGAGCCTGAACCAGCCAATCACAATGTACAAGGGAGAGGCTGACTACGACTTTGCTTTCGGTAAGTTCTACAACCTTCAGACAGGTGAGAAGGCAAAATGCGAGGTTCTCGTAGTCTACATGCAGGAAGACATGACCCGTGTCGTGGACGGAATCACAAAAACCGTTTACAAGTCCTGGCGCAACACCGCAACACTCACAGTCGCAAGTTTCAATGCCGTTGATTCAATCATCACACTCGATGTAGCATTCGGCGGTACAATCGACCACGGCTACACCTATCCGCACGAAGGAACAAAGGTGCCTGTATTCGTAAAAGAGAGCGATGCAGAAGCTGTGTGGGTTGATCCGTTTGAGTCCGACAGCCAGCCAGAACCGCCAGCGCCGGAAGCAGAGACACCTGTGTTTGACGTTACATGGAACGGGACTGAAAGCGTGGCAGAGAATGCAGAGCTCATTCTTGACGGAACCGCAACAGTCACGGACGGCGGCACTGTAAGCTACGCATGGACCGTTGACGGAGTGGCACAGGCGGGAACAGCCGCGACATTCACGGTTGACACCGACACTGCCGGTGATTACGTGATTGCATGTACCGCAACAAACACTCTTGACGGTAACACCGCCACAGCATCCCAGACATGTACCGTAACGGTAACAGCCTAGCCGATGTTAGACCTTTCTAAATACAAGAATGCCTTGCCCTCTGCCATTGTGGTGGAGGGTGTGGCTTATCCGGTCAAGACCTGGTTCAAGCACTGGATCCGCTTCATGGAGATATGCGAAAACGGTCAGCCGGATGAATTCAACTTTGATTTTCTTTTCGTTGACAAGGACAAAATCCCCGAAAACAAGGAAGCCGCCTTTATTGCGCTGAAAGACTTTGCCATTCCAAAGGCTCTATTACCCAGACCGAGCGGTAAGAATCCCAACCAGAAGATAGTTGATTACGCCGTTGACGGAAACCTCATCTATTCTGCGTTCATGCAAATGTACCACATCGACCTCATAGACGATGAGAACCTGCACTGGCACAAGTTCCTTGCATTGTTCGAGGGTTTGCAGGGTACCAAGATGAACACCGTCATGGAAGCCCGCATGTATGATGAAAGCGACAAGACAAGCTATGAGGAATACAAGAGGCAGTCCAGGGAATCATGGAGCCTTGAGGGATTAGAAAAGATAAGTGAAACGGAAGAGGCCATCGAGAGGTTTAACGAGGCCTTTGACTAGAGGTCCAAAAATGTGCGGTCAGTAAAAAGACCCTTGTGCTTGCAGTAATTCCAGGCGGCCTTGCAGAGTATGACCGTCACGACAGCAGAAAGAACATAAACAATCATAGGCACCCCCTTACAGTTAAATTATACCACAACTGACTGTTTTATCAAGAGGAATTTTCATTCATGGCCGGAAAAAACGTAACCATCAAGATAGACAGCGACACCAAAGGTGCCGAAAGCGGCATAAATAAAATCTCAAGGGAGCTCAATTCTTTTGCCAACAACGTAAAGAAAGGACCCCTCGACAATGCCGCCAAACTGGGTGCCGCCGTAACAGGTGTCGGCACTGCCTTTTCCGCTGTCACTGGCGCAATCAAGGCCGCCTCCGCCGCCATCCATGAATGTACCGAAGCATACAACGTTCAGGCAAAGGCAGAGCGGCAGTTAGAGGTTGCCGCCAAAAACAACCCATATTTAAACAATACAAACGTAACAAACCTCAAAAACTACGCAAGCGAACTCCAGAAGATTTCCACCTACGGAGACGAAGAGCTCCTTCCCATGATGGCACAGCTCTCCGCATCAGGACGGACCGAAGAACAGATCATGCAGGTAATGGGTGCCGCCGTCGATGTTGCCGCAAGCGGAACCATGAGCCTTGATGCTGCGGTTTCTGCTCTGAACAAGACCTACAGCGGAACGGCTGGAACACTCGGAAAGACCAACGCACAGATAAAGGCATTAACAGAAGACGAGCTCAAGAATGGCGATGCCGTAAAGATTATGGCGGAGCAGTACAAGGGCATGGCGGAGGAAACTGCCAAGGCTACAGGCTCCACGGAACAGCTCAAGAACGCATGGGGAGACTTCAAGGAACATATAGGAAGCGGCTTTGAGGCCCTGCTTTCTCCCATACGCCGCGGAATTACGGAAATCATTACCGGCGTGAACAATGCCATTTCCCGCATGAAGCAGGCGAGGATCGAGGCTAAGATTGACGAGCAGGTAATAACCGGCGACTACGGCTCCCTTGATTCCGGTCAGGTGGAGGCATCCTCAATGCGCCTGAGTCAGGCTCTGCAAGACGCCGACCGCAGGTTAGGGGAAATCAGGCAAAGGACCACAGACGCATATAAGGCCGCGGGTTATAACGACATACAAATAAGACAGGCGCTGGCTAATCTTACGGCCGAGAATGACGTGTACGGGTATCTTGATGCCCGCCAGGCATACAATGAGGCAAGGGAAGCGTACACAGCATCAGTAAATGCCATTAACGAGACTCAAAAGAGAGAAAGGGCAAATAGGGCCGCGGAAGCCGCCGCAGAAAAAGCGCAGACAGTTCAGGAAGAAACAAACGCAATGCTCCAGGCAATCTCAGCGGTTGAAAAGTCCTTGAATGCGGCTAGAACCGTCAACGGCAAGTCTCAAATGACAGACAGCAATATGACAGAAGAAGAAAAGAAGGCCATGTACGATGCGATTTTCAACGCCCTTAAAAACGGCCTGGAAAGCTCTGTCAACGCCAATGCTCTTGAGGAATCGCAGACATACAAACAGCTGACCGAGCGCCTGAAAAAATACGTTACTTACGAAACCAAAACAACGACAGCCAGCAAGGGGAAGGAAGAAAAGACCGCGGCACAGCTTGTCGCGGAACTCATGCAGAGCGTTGACCAGATATTCAGGGATGCGGAGAACAATCAGGACATTACCGGCGATGTCATGGACCTTGAGAAAGTCTGGCAGAAGCAGAGCGACACCATAGTCAATGGAGTTGTCGACATACTCAGCAAATATCAGGACTTGAAATTCTCCGATGAGATTTTTGACCAGGTGGCGGACAAGCTGACCGACATCGGAAATCTGCTTGACATGAAGGCATCGGAGAAAGACAGGAAGGCAAGATATGATGACCTCATGGCAAAGCTCGGGGATGCCGTCGGTGAAAAGTCCCTGCCGTTGTCCAAGGAACTTAAGCAGAGGAAGGAAGACCTCAAGAAGTTTGCCGAGGAAACGATGGAACTTTATGCAGAGGGCTCAGATGAACGGATAGCCATTGAAGAAAAGACAGCGGAGGCTCTCAAGGCAATAGATAAGGACATAACTCAGGCTAAGCGTGAAGAATGGGACGAGCGTCTTTCCATCGCCCAGGACTACATGAATAGGTTTACCGAGATTTCAAATTATCTTGTAGACCTGACGCTAAAGGCAAATGAAGCGGAAAGCAGGGCACGTCTTGCAGCCCTTGAGGATGAATACGACCAGGGACTTGTGTCTGAGACGGAGTTTGAGGAAAAGCGTGACCAGATTCAGAAGGAAGCCGCCCAGGAATCCTACAAGATGGAATTGTGGCAGTGGGGAGTACAGGTGGCGCAGATTGGAGTTGACACCGCAAAGGCGATCATGTCTGCTATCTCCACGTCCGGAAACATTTATGCAGGTATTGCAATGGCGACGCTTGTCGGTGCCATGGGTGCCGCCCAGCTGGGAGCCGCAATCGCCAACAAGCCTAAGGCTCCGTCATTCGAGGCGGGCGGTATTGTTCCGGGTACAAGCTGGAGTGGCGACAACGTACAGGCAAACGTCAACTCAGGCGAAATGGTGCTTACGCGCGGCCAACAGGCAAGGCTCTGGAACATGCTCGGTGGCGGCGGTTCCTCCGGCACAAAGGTTTCAATCAACAATTACCTCGGACGAAACGCAAGGATTCAGACGCAGAGCAGTAAGAACGGCCTGACGATAGACGTGCTCGACAGCCACATCAACAAGACGATGGCAGACGGAGGCTATGATACAGGATTTGCGGGGCGGGATGTAGCCCGACAGGGAGTGGTGCTGGTATGACGATTTATACATGGCCGGAGGGAGTGCCAAAGAACATTTATGGATTCAAGAAGGCAATCAACGACAACAGGGTCGTGACGGAAAGTGACAGCGGAATAGTCATGCAGTGGGCAAAAAATACTTTCGTTCCCCAGTCCTATTCATTCGGCCTTCATTTAACGGACGCACAGGAGGCGATATTCATGGACTGGGTACGCAACACCCTGAACGGAGGGGCTGGATATTTTTACTTTTCATTCACGGAGGACGGAGAGCAGCAGGTCGTAAGGTTCAAGAACATGCCTGACTCTGACGGTTCTCCAGGATACAAAGACGTGCAGTGTGAGATAGAGGAGGTGGGACTGTGACAGCCCAGGAGTTCTATTCTAAGCTGAGCCATTCCGGAACATATGCCCTCAAGTACCTTGCGAAGTTCCACCATGAATCTTTCGGTGACCTGTACCTTACGAACAACAACCAGGCTGTGACGCATGACGGACACACTTACCTGCCCGCCAACTTCACGTATACAAGACCTCAGATAATAGGAGGAAGCCTCCAGGGCGGAGAGCTCCAGGTAAGCCTTATTGGCAACACCCTGCCGGAGCTTTTCCAGCTGGGCGACTACCTTATGACCGTTGACATGGTGGGCGTACTTCTTGAGAACGGAGAGGTTGCACCATGGCGCATGTTCCATCACCAGTACGGCACGATGTCCGTCAACTCATCCATGGACCTGATAATCAACTTTTCTAATGATGACCGTCCCACGATGGTTTTTCCCCCGAACGTATTTGACGCAGAGAACAACCCCGGAAACTCTTAACTGACTGTATTGTTGTATGGATTTTTACGTGGATGACCTGCTGGGTAAACCCTACAGGGAACAAGGACGTGGACCCGATGCCTACGACTGCTACGGCCTTGTGATTGAGGTCGAACGGCGGCTCGGTAAAAAACTGCCCGATGTGGTCTATCAGAATCACGACCTGGAATTAAGCCGGAAAGCGGCGACACTTCCCCTTGCAAGGACAGATAGGGCGGAGCGTGGTTCTGTGATTGAGATAGAAAGCAAGGGCGAGCTTCACATCGGCGTGGCTCTCTCTCCTACTGTAATGATTCATAGCACGTATAACAGGGGGGTATGTGTCCACCCCATAAAAATGTTCAAGGTTCGGGGGATCTATGGTCTTACTATATGAGGGTGTCGGCAAGGAATGTGAGAAATACAGGTTCACCGGCAGAATCCGTGATAATGTCAGAATCAATTTTGAAGAATTCATAATCCTCAAGAATGGCGAGAGGCTGACCCCTGATTATGAAGTCCGTGAAGATGACATAATTTATATACGCAAGCTGCCGAAGGGAGCCACGGCGGCTATTGTCATGGCTGTGGTCGGTGTCGTTGCCGCAGTCGGTGCGGGTGTATACTCATACATCCAGCAGAAGAAGATCAACGACATGAACGAGAAGCTCCAGGACAACCAGAGGAAGCTCCAGGCAGGTTCTCAGGTAAATAAGCTCCCTTATGTCCGCGGTGCCGCAAACCGGATGGCGACCGGAGAGACCTTCCCATACATAATAGGCGAGACCCTCTTTACACCTTACAAGCTCTCCCCTGACCATATCGAGGTAAGCGGAACAGACGGCTCAGAGCTTTTTTATTACCTCATACTGAACACCGGATTCTCTGACCTTGTATACAAGAAGCTGTTTCTAGGTAACGCTGAGATAAAGACCTGGGCGGGAAATGCCCCGCAAAACGGCGTTTATTCGTTCGACCAGGGCACATATTATGACGACGACAACCGCATCGAGCTCAGGCAGACGGGCGCCTTTGTGACGGACGGCTTTGAGAAGAAAATCGCCATGGCACAGTACATGGAGGAAATCCCCCACCGCCACCTTCCCGATGATGCGACCCCTGAGGAAGCGCAGGAGATACAGGACGAATGGGAAGCCGGACTTGTCAAGCAGCTTGCCGGAAAGGCGATGGGCGTCGAGGTCATAATCATGTTTGACGGACTCCGTCGTTTTGATTCTGATGCCGGAACATGGTATTCCCAGAGCTGTACACTCCAGGTGCAGTGGACGAACAAGAGCAACCCCCAGGAAGGCGACTGGGTGGACTTTACCAATGGATTCGACCAGAACGGCACATATTCAAATGTATTCCGGCGAAACGTACAGAAACAGATACGCTTCTGTGCAAGGCAGGAGTTTACCGCCGCCCAGGCATACGGCAAGGACATCTCAATCCGTGTAAGGCGCACTACACCGAAGGCAAAGGAAAATGCAAGGGATACGGTTTATCTGCTTGCAGTGCAGACGACATGTTACGGGGCGGGAAGTACTGACAGCACTCTTGTTCCTGCATTGCCGCTTGTCGAGGAACTCAGGGACAAATGCTCAAGGATTGGAATTAAGGTACGGAGCACAAATGCCACGGACGGACACCTGGATTCATTCAGCGTCATTGTCTCAGGCTGTGCCAGAACCTGGGATTCCGTCAACCATGAATGGAGCCTGACTAAGGCACCTACAAGGAATCTTGCCGCATGGGTTCTTGAGATAGAGACATCCGGCATACACGAGCCGTCAAGATACAGCGACAGTGAGTTTGACCTTGACAGCTTCGGCGCCTGGTACGAGTACTGCGAGACCATGGGCATATATGCCGACGGAGCCATCACGTCAAGCTCGACAAAGAAGCTGACGATTGACACTCTTGTCGCAAATGGAAACGCCGCCCTGGTTTACAATGAGTTTACCGGAAAGATAGAGGTGTGTATTGACAGTGGACGTGATTACTGCGTGGGGCTGATTACTCCGGACAACATCCTGTCGATGAACGCAACAAAGCAGGTCAAGAGGCTTGCAGACGGTAAGCGCGTCTCTTATGTCAACAGGGATGCAAATTACGAGACGGACACAATCACCTTCATGCGTGACGGCGGGGATTATGACCCCGAGCATGACATTCTTTCGCCTGTCTCACTGTCATTCATTACCAATTACACCCAGGCATTCAGGCAGATATGGAGGCAGATGGCCGAGGAAATAGCCCGCCCGCTGAGCGTAACTGCAAAGCTCGGCCCCATGGGAGTGTTCTACCGTCTGTTCGACTGCCTCCAGGTGCAGCATCCGGCGCTTTCAATCGGTCTCGGACACGGCACAATCAAGATGCTGGGAGTTGACGACAACAACATCATCAAGCAGATTCAGCTTGCAGGCTGGGTGGAATTTCCTGAATCCGGAGACTGCGGCATAATAATCAACTGCTCGTCAACAGGCGGTGTCCTGCCGGTTCAGGTTACGGGGCACGGAAAGACAAACATCCTGACGCTCGTTGACGTCATTCACGAGGATGATCCGATTGCTCCGTCCTTGGGCGATACATTGTCGTTCGGTGTGCTGAATGACGGTGCCTTTGATTACGTCTCCCAGAAGATGCTCATAACGAACATCGCCCCGGCAAACGAGGGATGCACGGTAACTCTCGTCCCGTACAATGATGCGGTCTATCAGTACGGTGCCTTGCCGGAATATCATTCAAACATAACGCCCCGCCCGGAGGGGACAACGCTCACGCTCGAGGATGTCCGGGAATACGTCTCTCCGTCCGATGTAGGCGCCGCAGTAGGAGCCCTTGAAGGGGGTACTGCTGACATGGGAAATCCCGACAACATTACGGGGCTTGTCGCAATAGCAACCCGCGATTATGTGCAGGTGTCCTGGAATCCACTGGGCCAGGGACTTAGGAACGCCCTGCAATATTATTCCGTCCAGGTGTCTTTCGACGGGGGTGTGTCATGGATTGACACAGGTAGGAGCAAGACCAACTCATACAGCTTCGAGTTTTCAAGGAGCGGAGAGGATTATCCGGCATACCCGGAAGCCTCCGACTTTGCCGACTGGCGCTTCCGCGTTCACGTCCGTTCCATCTACAACAAGGACAGCGAATGGACAAAGGCAGTAACTGTAAACGCAGATGCAGATCATTATGGAACATGGCTTGTAGGCATACCTACAATAGAAACAAAAGTAGTTGACCGAACAGTTATTCTACAGCTGTCAACGGCAAGAAGTGCTAATAATAGGGAAATATACGGCAACTTAAGGTATAAGGTAAGGGTAAGACGTGGAGAGTTTAATTACAATTCAGTCAAATATTGGATGCACGATAAGTCCAATGATACCTATCATTACCTGATTACCAATGACAGCAAGTTGGATGAGAACAGGGGATATGACGTTACATGGATTGCTGGAACGGCAGAACAGTATGAGTCTGACAATGCTTTAGATAGTTTTGGAACGTTTGTATCCGCAACAGACTCAAGTTCAAACCATGAATACGCCTACTGTCTTAACACAAGCATTATCCCCGCTGATAATGAATGGCTCAAACCTACAGGAATAAAAGACCCGTATGCCAATTCATCCAACTATTTTGACATTGTTGCAGAAAGTCAGGATACAAGATATGTAGAAGCTTCAACAACCTATACGCAGACTATGCCGCTGTATTACACGGATTCAGAGCATGAGATTTACAACCTTTGCAATACGCCGTATTGGTTTGATGTGAGGTGTTACAATGAGGCGGGTGACGGTAACTGGTATTCAGGAGCGTCCAACTGGTCAAGCGGACATGACGGTAAGTTGTGTGTGGCATTGTGTACTAACATCCAGGACATCGTTAAGGCAAACGAGACAGCCAAACAGGCTTACATCGAGGAACTTTCAGCTATTACGGCAAACCTCGGTGAGATTACTGACGGTAGCCTTTTGGGGTCCATGTGGAACTACTGGACGCTTACTACCAAACGTGGGGCGAATCAACCTAAAGACTATCAGGGTGCTTTCCGTGTCGGAGATGCAAACGAATACTTCCTTGTAGAGCCAGTTATTGAGAATGGGCAGGTTGTTGGATACCATGTATCGCTCAAGGCAGGTGACATCAGTTTCAGCTCAAGCGGCGTTGACCTTGCCTCCGGCACTTACATCTATGACGAAATCGACAAGGCATTGAGGTTGCACCTTACGGCAAGGGGAATAACGATACAACACAAGATAAATCCGCTTCTTGACTGGTCTGCCTTAAACGTAAAGGACGCTGGCACAATACAGGTAAGGACAAATGAAATCAACGGCTCATTAAAGACATCCTTGGTTGTAACCAATGACCCAGAGCATGTGGAGTTCGGAGTAGGTGTTGCAGGAATTACAGCCTATCACTTTGCCAACACCGTACTTGATGAGGATGGAAACGATTCAAAATCCCTGTCACTCAATCCACTTAAACTTGAGGATAGCGGAGGCTTCATAGCGGAGACATCCTCTGCATGTGGTTATTATGACGATGACATACAGGCGACACAGGATGAGCAGACGGTAGTTCTTCATAAGCTTAACATAATGCTTATAAACGGATTGATAGTTAAACTTGACGGAAGTACGTTTGTTCCTGCTCCCAACAGTTCTGCTGAATACAATCAGGCGGCAAGCACATCATGGGGCCTGACGGCAGATCAGGTAGCCGCAGAACTTTTTACATCGGAGGAATAATATGGCAGATTACAGTGTTGCTTATAATCAGTTTGGAACATTACTTTCTAATCTCTCTGCAAATACAACAGATACCCCTTATGAAATAGAAATAACTAGTGTAACAACCAGTTTTATGAATCCTGATTCTAATACCGGGTTAAGCAAACTTTTAAAAAGATATTCCAATAGATATGTAATTTTGTCATGGGGAAATGATGCAATATCTACAATACGTACAATAACAGACGGTTATGAAATGTTTGCTAACTGTGATACTTTGGTAGGGATAAGCCTTTCTGGTTTTGAAAATATTACATCAGCAATAAGTTTTTTTTCTTACTGTGTAAATTTAAAAAGAATTACAAATCTTAATATGCCTTCTCTTACCAATGCTCTCGGTATGTTTGGAAGTTGCACACGTTTAACTGAAATTGATACATCATCATTTAGGAATGTTACAAATGCAGCAGGGATGTTTAGCGGTTGTAGTAGTTTAGTAAGAATTGATACAAATCCATTTGCAAATATTACAAATGCAAAAGGGATGTTTAGCGGTTGTACTGCTCTTGAAAGAATAGATATATCTTTTTTGTCTGCTATAACAAATTCTAGTTACTTATTTTACGATTGTTATAATTTACAAGTAATAATTGGAATAAATTTACCAAATGTTACAAATGCAGAAGGGATGTTTTATTATTGTAGAAGTTTAGAAAGAATTGATATTTCAAGTATGAGTAATCTTGTTGATATAGTATTTTATAATGGTGGGTTATTTTGTCACTGTGAGGCTTTAAAATATGTAGCTTTACCAAATCCTTTCAATATTACAGATGTTACAAAAATGTTTGAAAACTGTATTTCCTTAGAAAGGATAACATTACCTAATATGTCATCTGTTACAAATGCAACATCTATGTTCTTAAACTGTTCTTGCCTAGAGGAAATTCACGGCTGGTCTGTTCCTCTTACAGCCACAATGACTGACTGCTTTTCAGGATGTACTTCCCTCCAAGCCATCTACGTCCCCGAAGTAGTCCCTCAAGAATCTACATGGCACGCATGGGACATTCAGAAAGACACCGCCAACACACGCTCTGACGTAACCATCTACGGAACCTCTGGAACACCAGTAACCGCCCAGATACCTTCAAGCGGAACATATTCCCTTGAGGTCTCTGGCATGACCGATGAGCTTCTGTTCTCATCAACCAAGGCGATAACGTCCGCACACATACAGAAGATGATGCAGACGAAGGCTCCCATAACAGGCAATGCCAATGCACTTGATCCGACCAAAGACAACTTCGTTATGCTCGCTAAGGACAGGACAACCGCAAAAACAAACATAACCACGGATGTGGTGGAGGCGGGGAACCTGCTTCCTCCGACTTCGGCAGCTGTACATGCTGCCATCGACGGAAACAAGAGCAGTGGCATTCCCCTTGGCGGATGGACAAGCTTTGAAAACGACACTGCACCAAATACAGAATGGCTACAGGCAGGAACAACTTTTGATGAAGATGACTATCCAGAACTCTATTTGTATTTAGGAACTAATGTTGTTCCATCTAGATATGACCATTCAAGATTGGGAGATTATCAGTCAATATCTTTGCCCACTACATCAGCTACTGCTATGACAACGCAATATGATGGAATACTAATATATGTACCAAATAGTTCTGGAACAAATAATGTATATATAAATGGTGTAAGAATATGTTATGATAGAGGTTCTAGTAATGATGATAGTTCTGTGACTATTCCTTTTAGGAAAAATGATGCCATATATGCTACTCAATCAGGAGGGTCAACATCTAAAGTTGCCTATTACACCCATCCCATGTTCATCAAGGCAACTACAACCGCATCTTCCTACACACCGTCAACGGCAGTGCAGGAAATCAAGAATTATACCAAAGATTATGTTGACGCAAAGAATTCATATTCCACAACGGAGACACTGACTGGCGGAACATGGATTGATGGAAAGCCGATTTATAAAAATGTTGTAGAATCATCATCTTTTACATCTTCAAACCCATTAGATATTTCTGTCCCTAATTTAGAAACTCTTATAGATGCGAAATTAAAGAGGAATTATGATGCAAGCCATCCAAATTGGTGGGTCTTTGATGGAACTACAGGTAGCAACAATCTTATTGTAGATACATCTACAGCAGGCCATATAGTTGTAACCCTACAATCAACAAATATAACTATTAAGAATTTTACTGGTACTTTTTTATACACCAAAACGACAGACTAGACAGCCTTAATGCAGTAAGTGACTCCAATACGCTTGCCGTGGGAGGTTGTACCAGTTCGGACGATTCTAGAAGCATCAAAATATAGATTCGAATATCTTTTACTTGAACCAGAAAGTGACATTCTTTCTTCTGATCCATTCGAAGAACTGAAAGCCCCCGATGAACTCATACCACTATTTGCAATAGCATTAGACATTGAGCCTGTAATATTCTGTAACTGGTCATCCTTAAACTCTCCTACTACTGTATATACATCATGGTCTTGTGTTCCCTGTGTTCCAGTGGCAGGGTCTAGTTCCGTTGAATCAAACACGTATGTCTCGTTCTTTCCTACTCCGACAAGGGAGCATTCACGCAAGTCTGGCAGTACGTTTGTGTTTCCAAGATAGCTGTAGAGTGCGGGATAATGCGTCTGTAATTCTCTGCTGGTTCCCGTAGTGTCAGTGCCGTCACATTCTAGCCATTCCAGATTGGGGGCAGGACCAAAGAAGGGGACAATGGCTCCAACTGGCAGACCGCTTGAACCGATGGCAGCATGCACAGCTGACATCGGATGAAAAATTGTTCTTGCGGTATGTATAAAAAATATCAGTTTTTTTATAATCTTCGGGTTATGAGTTCACAACATAAAAAAAATATTTTTTGAAAATTCTTGTTAAATATACTAGACAAAATAATCAAGATATGGTATAGTTAAACCATGGAGGTAGCAAATGGCTAAGAAAAAAGAAAAGCCGAGTTGGTTAGACGTTGCAAATCTAATAATCAACTTCGGCTTGCTGCTTGTTGCAGTTCTGGCTCTGATTTTTAAGTAAATCAGAAGTAACCAAGAATAAAGGTAAGGCTGGCAACCTTGCCTTTATTCTGATAGTACATCATTGAACGGAGGTTTGTCAATGGTTACAAAAAGACAAATAAATATACTGTCAAATATTTTTAGGATTCTTGCACTGATTCTTTTCATTATTTTTTTTGTGGTGAAATGATGGCTGGCACAAGAAAAGAATCTGGCAGGGAGTATTCATCCAACTGGGGTGGCAAGCGGGCAGGACAGGGGCGTCCTAAAGGTTCCACAGGTCCTTACAAAGAGGTTTCCAAAAATCTACAGGTCGCCGTCCGCCTGACTCCTGATGAAAAATCTCTTCTTGAGGAACTTGCAAGTAATGAAGGAATTACGGTAAGCAAGTACATCCACAAGAAACTGTTCGGCTAAAGCACGTCCGGGAGGTTTCTGACAGCCTCCCGTTTTTTTCTATCTGATACCACCGCATATTGCATTGTCGTTTGAATCTTGGTATGTCCCAGTAACCGCATAACCGTGTAGAGGTCGGTGCCGCTCTCCAGTAGCAGGGTTGCATCCGTGTGCCTTGCCGTGTGCCAGGTTACGTTCTTCCTGATTCCGGCTTTTGCCGCCCACTTGTGGATGTATCTGTTGGTGGTCGAGCGCGATTTAGCTAGATGCGGAAACAGCGGGCTTTTCGGATCGTCCGGGGGTTCCCCCAGAAGAGACAGGGTGCTCTCCTTAATGGGGACGACTACAAGCCTCTTGGTCTTCTGCTGCCTCTTGCAGATTTCCATCCGCTCCATGTCTATGCAGTCCCATGTGAGCTGCCTGATGTCAGAAATCCGGAATCCCGTAAGGCAACCGAAAAGGAATGCCCTCCTTATCTCATCTTGCAGCTGGACTGACATAGCTCCAGGCGTCCTGTACTCTGTCAGGGCCATCTGCCGGACTTCCTGGGCTGAAAGGAATTCTTTCTTTGAATCAGGCACGGCTATGTGCTTGATGCCGGACGCAGGGTCCCTCTGCAGGAGTCCGTCCCTTACGGCCTTCTTGAGGCACTGTCGGACAATGCAGCAGTAGCGCTCCTGGGAGTGGGCGGAATTCAGGCCGCTGTCAAATTTCATCCTGTTCTGGAAGTTCTCGAACCAGAGGGGAGTCACCGATGATATTCTGATCCGCCGGCCGTCAAACCTGTCCAGGTAAGGCAGTACTTTTTCCATTTTCGTGTTTGACGTCCTGGAGCATTTCTCCACGTATTCGTAGAGGGACAGCTTGGACTCTGAGAGCTCAAGCCCGTTGATTCCCCGGACAACCTCAAGTTCCTTCTTGGACCTGAGGATTTCCGCAAGAGCCATGACTTCCTTGTTCTGTGCCGGATTGCTGCAGACGTGGAGTCCCGTAGTCTCCTCGTATTTCCGTCCGCCCACTGAGTAGACCAGGTGTATTATTCCGTTCCTGATCCGAAAATTGACGCCCATGTTTTTCTCCCTGTCAAACGGTTTCTGCTCCGTTTTTCATTGCCACCATATTGCCACCATATTGCCACTAAAACAAGGCATAAAACGGCATTTTGTGGCACACCCAAGGAGGACGTGGGAGGAGGGAAATTCATTCTTCCGGCGTTTCTAGAACTTTATAACTCTTTGCATTATAAAGAAAAAAGAAATGGAGGTACAAAATAAAAAACCGCCCCAATCACAGAGGCGGCCTTATGCTCGATACTAGATTCGTACTTTCTTCCCTTTACATTATAAGGAGTTACAAATCTCTGCCACCATATTGCCACCGCCCCAAAGTCCCCTTGTCGGGAAGCTCACGCTTGACGGGCTAATTATGGACGGACCGGCTCTTTTTGTCAAGGCTTTTGGTAGAGTTCCGAGAGCCTCTCGTACTCATCCTGCAGGGCCTCATACCTTATCTTGAATTCAGCCGTGCGGACGATCCATTCAGCGGGAACCTCCACGGTCTCTCCGGAAAAGTCCGCCATGACCGGAAACTCCGGAAACTCAACGGGCGGAAGGTGAGCCTCTACGCTTCTGCAGCTCTGCCATAGCGTTAGCGACAGAATCGCCAATATGAAGGTCGCCAATCTTTCCCTCAGCTTTTTTCCGTTCCTCTTCATGTATCTCACGCTCCTTTCCGGCGAATACGAACATCTCCTCAAGTCTCTTGACCTCAGCTTTCAGTTTTTTTTTATCACGATATAGTGAGATCACAAGCCCCACCAGGATGACGACAAGCGCCAGCGCCGCCGCCGCTCCGATTAAGACAGCCCTGCTCATCCTACACCTCCTTGTCCTTAAGCTTTCCCGCAAGCGTCTTGAGAGTGTCGAAGATCGTGTCATAGCAGACCGTTGCGAGTGACAGCACGAGAAGCGGAACCAGGAGCCAGTCGAAGAAGTGAAGCAGCACCGTGACGAGCGCCCACACTCCGACAGTAACAAGAACCTTGATCCATGACTTTTCAGTTGGCAAGAATTTCTTGACAAGTTCCGTAAGCCCCACCACCACGATCGCCTGATAGAGCACCATCCTCCATTCAATGTCCATCATGCCGCATCCTCCCTGCTCCATTTTTTCAGCACTCCGATTACGTTGTTCTTGCTCCGCCATGCGAGCTTCGCGCCGTCCTGCTTGAACCCGTCCTGCTCGAATACAAGAAGGACGTTCTCATCCTCCGCGACGGCAATCGCCACATGGCCGTACCTGTTCTTGTCCGTCGCTCCCCATACCACCACATCACCGCTTTTCGCGCTTGAGGCATCCTTGCAGAGCACGAAGTGCTTCCTTTCAACCGGAAGGCTCCAGTACCTCTCCACCAGGTCTTTGGCGCCCTCAACCGCCCCGGTGTGCGGAACGTCCAGGACGTCCTTGCAGTACTGGCGGAAGAGGTCCACGCACTGCGCTCCGTAGTAGCCGTCAAAGTCAACCTTCTTTCCGCAGTTCCTGTTTACAAACTCAAGAAGCGTCATTTTCCCTCCATCAGCTTGTCCAGCTTTCCGTCGATTTTCTCTAGTTTCGCGTCTATGTTGATTATTGTAGTGTCCAGCCTTGCAAGTGAAGTCTCGTGGTTGTTCCTTGAGTTGAAGAGCTCGTCGAACTTCTTGGCCGATTTTTCCCTCTCCTCCTGGTCCCTCCGCTCGTTGTCCTCCATCTGCCTGGAGAAGCGGCCGTACTTTACGCTCAGGTCTATGAGCTTGTATATGATGCCCAGGATGAATGTGGCTATAGTGATTCCCAGTGTGATTCCTGCCGGTACCGTCATTATTTACCTCACATTAACAGTCATTTTTGCGGGGCAAAAAAAAGGGCGCCGCGGATGCACAGGAATACCCACGGCGCCGGATGTAAGGAGTACGATGTCGCTTTAACAGTCAGTTTTGAGCATCTTTCTGGAGGTGCCTCTCATAATGGCAGACAGCCTCATAAATGAAAGCGGAATGATTCATTTTCAGCTTTTCCGCCAGCTCCTTTATATGGTCAATCTGGAACTGCTGGAGCGAGACTGAAAGACACTTCCTTCCGCTCTCTGAGAGTTTCCTTCTTCCTCCTCCGTGATAGCCATATCCGCTATACCTCGTTTTTTCCTGATTTTTTTCCACTTAGAAACCTCACTATAACGTATCCGGCAATGCCGACAATAATAAGAATGCCTCCGATAAATCCGAGAATATTTAAGATTCCCATGTTGACACCCCCTGAAAATAGTGGTAATCTAGGGGCGTGGGGCTTGTCAGGCCTCACACCCGCTCGCTAACTCCTGACAGGTCAATCAGCGAGCCTAAAGATTACCTTTACAAAGGTTTTGAAGCCAAGAGCCGCCGGAATTACTCTTCGGCGGTTTTTTTTGTTTAGATTTGCGCATAATCTAACAACCTCCTGACTTCTACAATATACCATGTTTACTTGATAATGTCAATACAAAAACAAAAAGGCATAAAAAAAAGGGCGGAATCCGAAAGGGGTGGAATCCGCCTGAATCTAATTTCTGGAGAGGAAATTTGATGTCTTAAATATACCCTATAAAGGTATTGTCTGTCAAGCAGATAATCAAAGGAAAATAAAAATAGGGGAAATTTTCCCCTATTTTCCCTTAATTTCCCTAATTGATTTCGTGATTACTCACATTTAAGTAAAGATTATATTTAAGTAATGAATTTTAATTTGATAAAATTTAATTTTATTTTGATAAAATTTTATTTTATTTTGATAAAATTTTATTTTGGAATAGACAAAAAAGGTACAATAAAAGTACATAAAAGGTACAATGGATTCAGCCGACAAGCCCGGATTTTTCCGTCCCTGCCTCTTGACGTAACGTAGAACGCTCCAATTTTCCCTCGATTATCCCCAGCACGTCCTCCCTGTCCCTCTCGTCAAGTAGGTGGTACATGTCAAGGATCTTCCGGTCGTCCTCGGTCAGCCCCTCCGGATCGTGGCCGGTTAAAAGCCATTCGATTGATACGTTTTTGAAATTAGCAATCTTATACAGTTCTAAAGCTTTAGGAATACTATTCCTTGTTTTCCAGTTAGATATAGTTGAAGCTTGGATTCCGCAATACATGGCGTATTCCTTAAGCTCTCCCAGCTGAGACATCCTTTCCACTATTTCCCTGCCGCTTATATCGTATCCCATATTTTTATTATCGGGAAAAAAATTACTCAAATGTGAAAAAAAACCCTTGACAATTTCACTAACGTGTATATAATTATAATTAGATTTCACAAATGTGAAGTCGCGCGCTATACTACGCATAGCGTATTCAGAATTCTCTTGACAGAGAATCCTGAATGAATCATTAAAAACCTTTCCGAAACGGGATGAAAGGACGGGTTTTAGAAAATGGCTTTCTTGCCGTGAGGCATAAAAGATATGAGCACTTTTTCCGTTTTCCCTCCTGCCCATGGAAGGTATCCCGACGGATAGAGTGCTTTTTTTTTATCTTGGAGCAGAAAATGGGTAAGTTGATGACCATTAACGAGGCCGCCGGATACATGAACATATCAAGGCGGTCGGTGTACCGCCTCATCCAGATGAACGCCTTGAGCTGGTACAACATCCGGATTTCCGGAAGCAAGAGGGTGCGAAGGATGTTCTCTACGGAGCAGCTTGACGCCTACCTCTTCAGGGACCGCACCATGAGCAACGAGGAGTTCTGCGCCGTGGCCGACGAGAAGCTCTTTGAGGTCGAGGTAAAGAGAAGGAGCGGAAGAAGATGAAGCCCGGAGTCAGGGTAACAAAAATCAGGCACAGCGAGGAAGAGAAGAGGAAGGCCGTTGACCTCGCCTTTGAGCTGGGGGGAGTTACGGCGGCCGCAAGGGCGATGGGGATTCCCCACAATACCGTTAAGGACTGGGTCTATGAGTCCGACCGCTGGATTTCAGGAGAGAGGATAGTCCGTCCGGTAAAGCCCAAGGCCGAGAGGAAGCCCCGCAAGACTAGCAAGACCCGCAACCCCTATTTCAGGAGGAACGAGGAGGTGCGGGAGGTCCACGAGGTGAGGATTCCGGAGGGAGTGGCATACGTGGCCTGGCACGGACAGGACCGCTTCGACTTCTACCGCCTGGAGGACTTCATGCTTGCATCCGGAGCGAAAGCGGCGCACGTGGAATACATGCTTAACGGCCGCACATGGAACGGCTGGAACCTGATCAAGGTGGAGGGGTAGATATGAAGAACAATCTGGCGGACCTTAACAACCATCTGTTCGCGATGCTTGAGGAGATAGAGGAAGGGGGAGACCCCAAGGAGCTTGAGAATAGCCTCAAGAAGGCCAAGGCCATGTGCGACGTGTCCAAGCAGATACTGAGCGTGGCAAACGTCCAGGTTCGGGCAATGCAGCTTGCAGACAGAGCCGGCTACAAAAACGAGGAGATGCCGGCGCTTATCGCCGTGAAGGACTCCAAGCAAAACTCAAAAAAGCAGAGGCTTCTGCTGGAGGGAAAGTAAATGGGGACAAAGGTTTACACCGAGAAAATGCAAGAGTTTTTAGCCTCATACGTTCCTGGGCACACTGACAGGGAGGTCGCCAGGGCCTTCAACGCAAGGTTCCGGCTCGTCAAGGTAACTCCGAAAGCCATAAAAAGCTACAAGAGTAACCACGGGCTGAAAAGCGGAACGCATGGCGGCTCTCCCAAGGGTGAAAGCGACCTCTGGCCGAAGAACATAAGGAAGTGGCTTTCCGACCACAACAAAGGAAAGACCGCGGCGGAAATGACCGCGCTCTTAAACGGGAGGTTCGGAAGGTCCTACACCGTGGACCAGATAAAGAGCATGAGGGACAGGATGCACCTTGACTCAGGGCTTACGGGGCGCTTCGAGAAGGGCCACGTCTCCCACAACAAGGGGAAAAAGGGCTGGTGGCCTGCCGGATGCGAGAAGGGCTGGTTCAAGAAGGGCCACGTCCCCCAAAATAAATGCAGAATTGGAACCGAGGTGTGGACCACGGACGGCTACCTCAAGGTAAAGGTTGCCCAGCCCAACGTCTGGGAGTTCAAGCACATACTGACATGGGAGAGGCACAGGGGCCCCGTCCCGGAAGGCTGCATGATAAGCTTCAAGGACGGGAACCACGCCAACTGCAGGATTTCCAATTTAATGTGCCTGAAACGCTCGGAGAATTCCTGCATGAACCGCGTGGGCCTGAGGTCGAGCGACCCGAAGCTTACGGAGGCGGGACTTAACCTGGTACGGCTCACCCAGAAGATCAAGAGGGTGAAGGAGGGGAAATAGAGATGAGGGTGGCGATGGGAACCTCTTACAGGGGATTCACAGCGGTGAGGGGAAGGGACGGAGCCTGGCACTGGGGATGGATGTCATGGAACTACAGTGCGGGGAAGTCGGAGGACTTCTTCGCCTGGGTTGACCATACGGTGCAGACAAGGAAACCGGAAACTTTAAGCATACCCGTGGTATGGCGGGAAAAGGAGGACAAGACATGGCTTTTGGTCAGGGGTATACACCGAGAGAGAGCGTGAAGCTCTCCCCGGGTGAGTATGAGGCGGGGATAATCGGAGCCCGCTACGAGCAGACGAAGAACGGGACGCCTTATCTGGCCGTATACGTTCAGATCAAGGGGCATCCGGGCGCAAAGCCCAACTGCCTCACCTTCTACGACAGGCCCTATGCCGGACAGAAGGAAATGGAGAGGTGGGACGAGAAGTGGACGGAGTTCTGCGACGCCTTCGGATTGCCCCGTACCGTGACCGAGAACTTTGCAAGCTGGCACGGTAAGAAGGGCTGGGTGCGTTGCGTTCCCCAGAAGTCCAATCCGGAATTCTCAAACATCTACCCGCTTGTAAAGAGGCCCGGACAGACAGCCGCCCAGACGCAGGGACCGGCCGTGCCGCCGTCAGGACAGATGCCCCAGGAATACACCCCGGTGGAGCAGCAGGACTTCCCTGAGGACATACCGTTTTAATTTTTTTAAAGGAGGAAAAAGATGGAAAATCGCAAGATTGTAAGGGCGAATGGAGCCGGAGTGTTCTTCGGTGACGTCGTGGAGGAAAAGGGGGACGCCGTCGTGATGGAGAACGTCAGGAGGCTGTGGTACTGGGACGGCGCCGCCAGTTTGAGCGAGCTTGCCCAATACGGGACCGCGAGACCGGAGAACTGTAAATTTCCCTGTCCTGTTGACCGCGTGAAGGTGTTGAACGTCCTGGAAATCCTCGACGTAACGGAAGAGGCCGCCAAGAGCATAGACGGGGTCCCTGAATGGAAGAAGCGGTAAAAAAATTTTTACGCGGTTACGGTTCC
>AUXO013952635.1_pt1 | contig 24130 bp, 39 predicted proteins | sample 768731 | NCBI WGS metagenome assembly AUXO01 (sample SAMN02715735, study PRJNA202380) | gut metagenome | biome: sheep rumen | host: Ovis aries | place: New Zealand: Palmerston North | reverse complement strand
TGAGATAGCTCTTGCTTTCCAAGAGTTCGATAAAGTTGACATCGGATGGGGAGAACTTGCAGGGAAGATAACACAAGCAGCAGGCGCAGTGACAGCCTTTGGCGGTCTTGCAGCAGCGTTTGGATGGATAATGACAGGTGCTACTGGAACGCTCTTGGGGAAGATTACATTGCTCACTGAAGGAGCAGGTCTTTTAGCTATAACTGGAATATCAAAGGTAATGAAGAGCGTTGGAGAAGGACTTAATGCCATTGCCGATGCTAATATTCCATCTGTAGGTAAAATAACGCAAGTCGCTGAAGCTATGGCTGAGATCGGGACTGCGTTTGAAGCCAAGAATCCGTTTGAAGCCATCGGAATAATATTTGATTCATGGGCAAAGAGTTCTGAGTTCAAGGCAATAACAAAGGTTACAGACGCTTTCAGAAGTATGAAAGAACTGTCTAAAATCAAGATAAACCCTGACCAAATGTCCAAGGCAAGAGAGAATTTTGCCAACCTCAAGATATTTATAGACGATCTTGAAACGATGTTTGATGAATCCGAAGCTACGGAAAGAGAACAAGCAGGAACTACAAGCGGTGCTCAATGGCGAGGGAATACAAATAAGTATTCGAACTACAAGACAAGGATGAGTTCGTTTGCAGATACTATTAAGGCGGTATCAGATGGACTTGGTAATATGCAACAGCTTGTTACTAATGCCAACAATTTGCAGAAAATGTACTCAGGGTTACAGACACATGGTAGAAATGAGTTTGATTGGGGAGTAGTCGGCAGGCAGATGAAGAGCATCGCTGATGGTATGTATCAACTCATTGATGGCGGTGAAGAATCCCCTGTCTATAAGTTGAAACAGCTCAGTAATCAAACCAAGGGCATGAACCTTGATTATGTGCTGTCTACGCTAAAGCTTGTTCCTCAAATCATCAAGAAGATGCAGGAGATAGGCAACATAGACACTGCAAGCGTCAATACAGGAAATCTCGATTCTCTTGGAGACAAGATAAATACATTCGTCACAAAGATCAGTGGTGCATTTAGCAGAGCAGGCTCAGGCTTTGGCGGTGTCAGTGGCATGGCTATGAGTGCAGGGTCATTCCTCGCAGGAGTAACCGCTGTCAAAAAAGCTATAAACAAGATGAATAGTATTCCTGTAGCCAAGGATATGAGTGCTATCGTATCGAGCGTTCAAACCGCAGTTGACCAACTCAATTCAATTGGAACAAGAATAATCACCATAAACATCACGATTCAAGGCGGTGTGACGGATATGGTTACACCTGCTATCACCGCAACAAAAGATGCTATTGACAGGGCGATGAAGTCTATAAAAGACCAAAAGAAATCCGTCAATGTAAAGATCAATCTTGGTGCAAGCACAGACAATGTTACACCTTATATCAACAGGGTGGCATCGAATATCAGAGCAGCTATAAACCGTATTCCATCAAGCGTCAACAAGACTGTGAGCGTAAATGTAAACCCAGGATATAATGACCCACTTGGATTGATACACAATCCAATTGCTCATGGTGGAACGGTTCACAGAGCAAATGGTGGAATAATACCAAGAGGTACAGACTCCGTTCCTGCATTGCTGACACCAGGAGAATATGTACTGAAACGCAGAGCTGCATCAATGCTTGGTCATACACTTCTGAACAGGCTGAATCACCTCGACATCAGAGGTGCATTGAGTGAATTGTCTGCAAGGGCATCACAAAGGTCGAGTGTAGTAAGTACAACAAATAACACAAAGAACATAAGTCTTACGATGAACAATAACGGTTCAGCGAACATAGGACTTAATAGAACAAGTGGGTGGTTAAATAGACTATGATTTATTACCGCAGATACCTACAATTCAATGACTTAGTGCTTGATACCTATGACATGGTAGGTGAATCACCTCACAGTGCGGAGTTCAAAGGAGAGACTTCTGAATACTCTTTTGGTCATGGTAGTTATGACCCTTGGAAGAGGGATTATCTCTTCGTAAGAGAACAGAATGTAAGTCTTTCCATTGTGCTCAAAATGATGAAAATACCATGCGATTTCAGACCGTTCTATAAGCAGTATGCGATAAAAGAACTGACGAAACCAGGAAAACTATGGGCGGTTGTAAACAACGAGCTTTTATGGACTCGTGCTCGTGCCACACAGGTTTCTGAGGGGAGAGACACAAAGAAGGACGAGTACCGTTTAGAGGTTGATCTAATACTGCCTGATGGTATTTGGCATAAAGCTGATAAAACAAAAACATTCCTTGCTCCATACAGCGTATGTGATTTCATGGATTGTCTTGGATATAAAGAGATAAACCCATGCGAGCATATCCCATTAGACGGTGACTGCTGTACGATGTGCGAAGAAAATCCACCGAGTAAGGAAGAATACGAAAATTGTTGTTGTTGCTGTGACAATCTGACGAAAGACATGGCACTCTGCTATCACAAAGATGATTTACAAGACTTGTACAACGATTGTGTACCGTCATTCCAAATCTTCTATGATTGCAGAAAAGGTCAGGAGTTCTTTGGTGACAGTTATCTCGGTTCAAAGATATGTGCCAAGACTCCATGCGACAACATCATTGCAGGAAGATTCTATTCCGAAACCGAGATTCCGTCCACAAGCATGGAACTCGTGATAGACGGTCCTGTACATGATGCACAAATAACGATCAATGGCAACAAGAACATTATAAAAGGAGATTATGACCGTTTATTCATCAAGTCTAACGGAGACGTTTATTCAGAAACCAAAAACAAGTGCTGTAAGAAACTGTTAGACCCATCTGTTTGGATAATACCTACATTCAAGGATGAATACGGTTGGACTATAAAGCAGGGCGAGAACAGCCTGTTAATAGACAGAGGTACATGCTGTGGCATGGCATGTGCTTATGTGCAAATGGATAACCTAACTATCTAAGGGGGAAACAAAATGGCAGACAAAAATTGTGAAGCATGCAGCGAGTTGCAGGAGAGCAGTGCTGATTTCGTCCAAAACGGAGTCACAAAAGACATATGCAATTCACTAAAGAACAACACAGGGTTCAACAAATCATCGGGGCATAACAACTGTACAGACCTCGATGATGCAAACGATTGTCTAATAGGCAATATGGAAGACTCCATCGAAGCATACGATGTGTGCTCATGGAAACAATATACAAAAGACCTTGTACATAATCTGTGGAACGTACTCAAGGCTATGATTTGTTCAATGTGCGGATTATGGACTAAGGTAGAAAAACATGATTGTGAGATACAGAACCTTGTAAACGGTATCGCCTTTGCTATCGGAGAAGAACCATCCGATGGAAGTTATGTAGTTGCAGGACAAGGCATATCGTTCTTAAAAGAAGGTAGCGGAGAGAGAGAATCAGATATTTCTCTTCTGTATATCGCAGGTGGTCTTGTAAGAGTTCAAGGAAGCTTGGATTTCTATCATGAAAGTAACTTTACAGATAGAGGATATTGTTACAGCTTTGATACAGACGCATCCGACCCTGTTTACAGACAAAACAGGACCAAGAACGTACAGTGGGGCAATACAGGAGCATATGAAGGCGGTGGAGAACTTCTGTTTGAAATCAGAATCAAGCTTTCACAATACCCACAAATCAGACAGTTATACGCAGGAATAGCAGGACCTACAGGTGGCGGTGCATATCAGATCAACTTGACCACATTCGGTGAGGGAGAAGCAGCACTTGGTCAGCATGGTCATACAAGTCCTACGCACACCGTTCCATCAGGATGGCTGTATGTACAGGCAAGAATGGTCAATAACATGGCTAATCTGTCCGAGGGTGGAAGATACTCGCCAAGAGGATTCATGGGAATCAGACTTAATAGAAATGGTATTGAGTGCTAATGTATTTTGAAATCTATAAGCAGGGAAAACTGAAAAAAAGAGGTAAGACTACACTTGGTGGGATTTCGTGGTCGAACGAGGTCATGACCGTTCCTGAGTGTACTCTTACCTTGCCTGCCACTTATGCAAAATACTTTGATGGCAGAGAAGACGTAAAAATCTACGTTAATGGCAAAGTTTTTTGGGGGCATGTAAAAAACAATTACACCCTCAATAAAACCGATGAAACGATTGAATTACCACTTTCTCACATCGTTTCTGAGTGGGAGTACAGACAGATTTCCGTAAACCATGCTGTGTCTGATGGCAATATCAACGTGGTCTTTAAGGGCGATAAGGTCAGGAAGAATGTAGGAAACCAAGAGGGTATCACAGCTTGTGACTTTTCTCTTACCGCCAAGCAAGTAAAGCAGAAAGTATCAGATTCCGTACTGATTAAAAAAGCCTATGCTCAAGCATGGAATTTACAGAACGGAAATACAGTGCCTATCACAAAGGTCGATAGATCAGCACTCAAGCCGAAAGAAGAAACTTATGACGTTTCATTCAGCACTGCTAAAGGTACTACTGTAACGGTTGAATGTACTGTGCAGCCGAACATCCAAAGAGGTGGACTTAGATACAAGTCTAATAAAACCGATAAAGAGAAGATTGAAGCTCGCAGGTTTTCAATAGACATATCGCTTGCAGATGACCTTGATAACGATGACCTTATAAGATACGCAAAAGCGAAAGCATGGGTTTACAGACATCCGAAAGATACCATCAAAGTAGTTGTCAGAAGTTCCAATGTACAAGCACGAGTAGGCTCTTACACAGTTACATTTGAAACGATAACAGGGCATACAGACCTTACGATAGATGTCCAAGTCACAGATGAAGAGAACTATCCGTCACTCGAACCTGCGGTAGTAGATGAACTAAGAGACATCTACAATGACATGAATATGGCATACCCAGGTTGGCAATTGGATTGGCAGGACGGTTCAGGCGATAGGACGATAGATTACGTCTACTCTCGTCAGAACAAGCTTGAAGCACTTACACAGACAATGGAAATAACTCCTGACCTGTTTTGGAGAGTGGGATTCACAGGTGAAAAGGTCATCGAAATTGGCAAGTTCGGTAAGAAGATGCCTTATACCATATCGGTCAAGCCAAGTGGCAAGACAAACAGAAGAATGATTACCGAACCCGAAGTAACTCCTGATTATGAGAATGTAATCAATGTTGCTACTGTATATTCTGAGAAATCGGATGGTGGCATGAGTACATTGACCTTGCGTGAAGCATATAACGATGAGGAATTGCTAAAGAAAGGTCTTATTACAGAGCGTATTCAAGACGATAAATTCCCTGTAGTCATACTTCATGCAAATGTAAACAATGAAAGAAACTACTCGCAGTATATAAGCCAATACCCAAAGCTTGCTCCAAATAACGAGATGGAATATGCGATCATTGACACCGAAAGCGTGGCACTTGAAAGCGGTATTCTGATCGAAGGTACATTCGCATTTAATGACTTAGGTGCGTTCAATACCGAAAGCAAGAAAATCACCGACAGAAAGAGGATTCAGGCAGCGAGGATGGTATATAACGCAGGAGTCCGTAAGCTGAAAGAAGCAAGACGTAATTACCGCTTTGAAGTAACGGTTGAGGAAATGCCACCCGAAGTCAATGTCGGTGATAAAATAAGGGTTTTGTATGATAACTCCATATGGAATATCGAAGCATGTTCCAATTATTGGAAGAAGATATTACAGATGGATAATTACTTCTATATCGAGGGCATGACTTGGGATATAGAAGCAAATGGTAAAGAAACAAACACGTTGACATTAGTCAAGTATCTCAAAGTAGAGAGAGAAACGAGTAACGGAATCTAATGATAACATACGGACAAGCATTAAGACGAATAGCCGAAAGAACGGTTGAGAACAGAGAGAATTGGAAGAGGTCTCTTACTCAGCGAAGGACAGGCAACAACGCTATATATGGAATACCTTATTATGACGAGGTATCGGGGAACGATAAGAAGTTCGAGTGCCATATAAGCATATTGCCTAACCTTGAATACTACACAAGGTTTCAGTTCAAGCTTTATGTAGATTCAAACGGAGCGAGTATAGACCCTTACCAATTCACTTTTGAAATCGGTGATGCAGAAGTCGAAGATGGCAATACTACGCATCCTGACCTTGTGGACATTACCGATTACCTCATGGAGCAACAAAATGAGTGGGTGGACGGTACAGGTTATTTCCCAACTACCTCATTCGGCATTGATGAAGAGTACATGGACTTCTATGACATACTTGATGTTTGCTGTCTGAAATGGGCATCCAATGATATAGATGATGTCAAGAAGATACTCGAACCAGGGAATAAGCTTGTAAGAATATCATCACCGACTCCATGCAGAGTCACTTGGATTCCATATCTCGACTATTCAACAGTTAATCGTTAGCATCCGCATTAGCGGTTGTTATATAAAAGGGGTGGCGGTTGAGGTTTTCGATCACTTTTACTCTCCTGACTGCCACCTTTTATGGGGAAAGTTATGACATTAACAGAAATGACAGAAAGAGCCGAGAATTTACATCGGCATGTAGAAGAACATCCTGCCGATTATGTAGCTGTAATAGCCGAATTAAAGCTTAGGAGCGACATAATAGATAAGGCAAGGAAAGATATAGTCAACGCTCGATTAAAAGAGGTTGCTCGTATCAGAAAAAGGAGAAAAGAGTATGAAAAACAAGGACAGTGAGACAGGGATGGCAGAAGATATGTTAAGGAGCATCGTTCAGCTTGGTGCTACCGAAATACATTATCAGACGCTTTACTGTAAGTACAGAGCAGAACTTGAAAACGGACTAATCAAGGTCGAAGACGATGAGATCAGAAACAAACATATGGATAAAATGGAGCATTACCGTTCAGAGATAAATGATATAGCCACTATCAGAAGAAGGATGATGCGTAAGCTGTTTTCCATGTTTGACGATGGCAATAAAGACGCTTGGTGTCTTATAAAACACCTTGGAATCGCAAGTATGACAGCGTTTGAAACGTATCAAGCAAGCGACAATGACCTTGACTTACTGGACATATATTATGACATAAACAGGGAGTTCAATAAGGCAGTAACAGACTTCCTCGGTATGGAAATAACCGACTGTGCTGCTTGCGTAAGCGACATGCTAAAGGGGGATAAATAATGAAACCTGCTATGTGCGGAGAAACAGAGCTAAAACTACCTGATGTAAATTGTGACTGCGATGACCTCAAAGATCGTGTAAAAGACCTTGAAGACAGAGCAGATGTCACAGACGATAGGCTTGATACGTTAGAAGATTGCTGTGACGGAGTGCAAGATACTCTTGAAGACCATTCAACAAGCATCACTAATATCAATGGTGACATCATTGAGATCAACGAAAGAATTGATAACCTCAGTGGATTGAGAACCGTTAAAGTCGATGCACTTCCTACGGTTGGCGAACCAAACACCTTGTATCTCGTACAGAATGGCGATAGTTCGGTACTATGGATGTATATAGACGGTCAATGGGAATCAGTAGGAGAAACAACCATTGATATGTCCATGTATGCAACGGTAGAGCAAGTAAACCGTAAGATGGACAATCCGTCCATTGGTGATGTACTGATTACGAGCACAAACAACCGACCGTCTGCTCCTGGAAGTTGGACAAGAGTAAGCAAAGAGTTTGCGAACACAACCCTTACAAATCAAGGTGTATCTTGGAACAGCACAAACACTTCTTCGCAGTCAAGTGCAATTGTACGGAAGGGGAAGTCAGTACAGATAAGGTTGAATTGGAACAGTAAAATCTTCATGGACGATGACGATACCAAAACGATATGTACGATTCCGTTCTCGTCACTCGGATTGTCGGCAATTTACAATACACACCCATTAGGATTTTCCGATGGAGATAACTGCGTTGGAATGTTCGCATTTACAAGCGATAACAACAGAGTAGTTGTGACCAAAGTAGACACTCTTCATAAAGGTGGAGAATACAAGGGCAATACATGGGAACTCGATATTAACGTCATGTTCTCGGAAGCTCAGATGCTTGATGCTTCTTGCGACAAATTCTATTGGAAACGCACAGCATAAGGGGGAGAAACAATGCCAATTATTTTACCTTGTGGGAATAAACCTTTAACAACACCTGAATGTAGTCCTGATTGCGAAGAAGCGATTGAAAGACTAAACAATCAGGTGTCCGATATAACGGATAAACTAAACACAATAGAAAAGGGAGCAGAGGTCAATCAGCAAGCCAATTGGGAAGAAAGCGACCCTGAGAACGATTCATACATTCAAAACAAGCCGAATGTTGACTATACCCTTGCTCTTGGCGAGAGTTCCTCATTAACAGACGAAGCACTTACCGATGAATCTGTTTTAGGTGCTCTTGTAAACATCATACTCGAAAGAGGTGATGGCACAGAGGACTATGTAAGTGTTACAGGGTCAGGAGCAACGGATGTATCAAGAGATGGCGACATCATGACCATAGATACACCTACAGGCACAAAGGCTCAGTTGCAAAGCGGAACAGATGCCGATGACAGAGCATGGGCAGCGAGCATATTGCATCAATATCTCGAAGAGAGAATCGCTCAAATACCTGCCGACCAGTTCCTTGATCTTAATGAAACAACATTCTCGAATCCATTTACATGGAGTGCGTCGACATATCCTGGTTCAATAAATCCTAATCTTGATGGGAAACCTGTACTTGTACTCGCACTCACAGATGGCACAAATATCAGTTATTCATTCCTTAACATGGAAGACTTGATTAGTAACTTGAGCAATCTTGTAGACGGTTCTACGCCAGGCTCAGTCAGAGGCATTAATACTACTCCAGAAAGTTCGAGTTATACAATGGGCAACAGTGCAATCGCCACAGGTGCAGGAACAAAAGCAAGCGGGAACTTCTCATTTGCAGGTGGTGGTGGTTCAATAGCAAGCGGTGCAGGTTCATTCGCACATGGATCAGGTGTAACGGCATCGAATGATTATTCTCATGCTGAGGGCAACGGAACTACTGCAAATGGTCAGTATGCTCACTCAGAGGGTAGTGGAACTACTGCAAGTGGTAGAGCATCACACGCTGAAAATAACAGTACGGAAGCATCGGGTGATTATGCTCATGCAGAAGGTTCTACCACTTACGCTACAGCAGAAAACGCTCATTCTGAGGGCGGTGGCACAACAGCTTCGGCTTATGGTGCTCATGCAGAGGGTGGTGGTACAACTGCAAGTGGTCAGTATGCTCATTCCGAGGGTTCATATACAGTCGCCAGTGGTAATGGAGACCATGCAGAGGGATATCACACTATAGCAAGTGGAAGTGATTCTCATGCTGAAGGTGCATACACGGCAGCTTCTGGTTTGGATTCCCATGCAGAAGGAGATGAAACAATAGCAAATCATTTAGCTCAACATGTATTTGGTGAGTATAATATAGCAGACGCTTCTACCGCTGCTGCAGATGAGAGAGGGAATTATGTAGAAATTGTTGGTAATGGTGCTTATAATGCACGTTCCAATGCAAGGACACTTGATTGGAATGGGAATGAGACACTTGCAGGAAAACTCACAGTAGGTGCTAATCCGACACAGAATATGGATGTAGCCACTAAAGGATATGTTGATTCACGGTCATCCGCAATAACGGTCACACTCACGGTGGCAGGATGGTCTAATAATACTCAGACAGTAACGGCAACAGGTGTAACGGCAAGTAATAATGTAGTGATTTCACCTGCTCCTGCAAGCATGGCAGACTATACAAGTGCAGGAATCACATGTACAGCACAAGGAGCAAACAGTTTGACTTTCACTTGTACCACTGCTCCGACAACAGCAATAACCGTTAATGTACTGATTATGTAAGGTGGTGAGAGATAATGATTTTCAATATGCTAACTCAAGGTGTTTCAGACTGGGAATTGATTGCAGAAGCACATCTTGGGACATACTCAACAACATCTACAACGGCATCAACTATTACGTTTAGTAATGATTTGATTATTCCTGCAAAAGCAATAGACCCCGAAAATTATCTGCCTTGTATGTTGATCTGTACATTAGACCTTAATGGGGCGAGAAACGGTTATTTGCTCGGTTCACTTGTAACAGTTGGCTTCCAAAATAGTGGGACAACGTATAGAAATATATATACAAATTCATCAACGGCTTATTGCTTCTACATAGACGAAAATGGGGAATTACAAAGAATAGGGCAAGTAACAATGACAAACTTGACTGGTGTATATCCTTATTCGATAGCAAGTGCAACTGGCAAAGTCACATACCGAGGTAGATACAATTCTACACATAATTACACAATAGACGGTGACTATTATGCTTATGCTTATGCCATCAAAGCACCGTTGAATATATTGGATAACTAATAAAGAGGAGACAGCAATGAAAGAACTTACAATTACCAACTTTGAACAATTACTTGCAACAATAGTGTCAATCATCATATCGCTTGGATTCATCTATGCAAAGATCAAGTTGTGGATAGAAACCATGACAAAGCAGATGGACAAGCAACAAACGATGGACTTCCTTGTACTCGAATTTGCGAGGGCAGATAGGCATGAACTCACACAAGTCGAAAAACTGAGAATCAAGGAACGCTACGATCATTACACCAATAAACCCGAAGATGGCGGTTTAGGTGGCAATTCATATATAAAAGAAGAATATGAACGTCTCAAAAACAACAAAAGACTGTAAAGGAGAAGTTCGTTTACAAGCACTTACAGCAACGGTGTTTTAACTATTAAACTCGCATAAAAGGGGGATAAACCAACATGAAAGACTTTCTTAAAGAAACAGCCAAAGTAGTAATCTACACAATGGCAGAAGCAGCACTCGGAGTAATCGGCACAAGCACAATGATTCAGCAAGTAGATTGGAAAGTAATGTGCTCCGTAGTTGCTCTTGCAGGAATCGTTACAGCCTTGAAATGTGTTCTTGTAGAATACAAAGATTACAAGGACGCTGATTTCATTGAAGAAGACGAGGAAGACGAGGACGAAGACGATGAGTTGGAATAAAGACAAGGACGTATTCTATCTTGCAGTTGGTCATGGCACTCAGCTAAACGGTAAATGGGATAGCGGATGTGCATATGGCAAATACACCGAAGCAGGACTCATGCTACCTATCGTGAAATATGCTGTCAAGATTCTCCGCAGGAACGGAATCAGAATCATGACCGATGCAGACAAGAATAACAACAAAAACATGAAAGCTTGTGTTGCACAAGCAAACAAAGCCAAGTGCAAATACTACATGAGTGTCCATTGTGACTATTCAAAAGCGACACCAGGAGTTGCTCCGCTTTATTTATCAGCCAAAGGCAAGAAGATGGCTACCACTATCGGCAAGTCGGTTGCCAAGTCAATGGGCATGAAATGGAAAGGTGCTTTTAGAAGAACCGACTTGTATGAACTCAATGCGACAAAGATGACTTCTGTGATCTTTGAAACAGGGGCAATAAAAGATGACCTCACAAATCTGAAAAGATACAAGAAATACGGAAGAGCACTTGCAAAAGGAATCTGTAAGTTCATCGGAGTAGAGTATCATTTCCATTCAGCTTCATACCGTTTCAGAAAGTCTCTCCAAATCACTTTCAGAGACATGAAGAAATTAAAGTTCAAATACAAAGGGTCAGGCAATGCACTCACATGGGCAGGAGCAAAGAAAAAGAAATGTTCCAACTGTGCAACCTATGTATGCTATGCACTTCAAAGAGCAAAGTTCTTGAAACCAGGTCAGGTATTCTACTGTAATGATAACAAGATAATTTGCAGAAAAGGTTTAACACTGAAACAGCTTGAGAAGATAGCGACAATAAGACACCCACACAAGTCTCCAAAGTTTGCCAACCTCAAAAAAGGAGATATATGCGGTTATCACAATCCACCGCATACACAAGTCTTCGCAGGATGGGATAAAAATGGCAGACCAAAATGGTATTCTGTAAGTCCATGGGATTTGAAACAGACCTCAATGCCAAAACGGAGAGAAAAGTACGATAAGAAAGTAATTGACACAATTATCCGCTTAAAGTAGTCGATATATATATCAAAAAGTGAAATAAAATCGCTTAGAACGCAAATCAGAGCTTCGAAGCCTGTAACCGTTGCAATTACTGGCTTACAGAGGACGGGAAAAGGAGAAGTGAGTAAAAATGGCTTATGTAAAGCAAAATTGGGAAACAGGAGAGCTTATTACGTCACAAAAGCTCAATCACATGGAAGATGGCATCGCAGAAGGCGGTGGCAATTATTATGTACATGCGTCAGGAGATTATAGTACCGTGACCATTGAAGAAGACCTTGATGATATTGTTACCGCTATTGAATCGGGACAAAACGTGATGATGATATATGAAGATAATTATGCGAGCAAATTATATCTGTATTTAGACCGTTATGTTCCTGCCGAGGGACAATACCCACCATCAATAGACTTCAATACTGTCTTAACAGCTTATAACTCAGGAACAAGAACTAACTTTTCTCAAGTATATATTAACTATTATGATGGAAGTTGGAATATTATTGACAAGCAGTTTGTAATAAATGGCAACTAAAAAAGCAAAACAAAAAGAGACCATTAAGGTCTCTTTTTTGTTGGAACGTATGAACTAAAATAAACGAAAGGATTACTGTGTGGACAAATAGATTATATCTTAGATCAAAAATAACTGTCAAGTGTGTTACAAGTGTGTTACAAATAAGGCTGTAACCGTTGGAATTTCGTTATCAAACATTGCTCCCCTAACAGAAATTATCAAATTTTCAACCTTGCAAAATCAATGCAAGCAAGTGATTGCAACACATCCGACTATTCATGGACACTCTCAAAAATCCTAAAATATCGGTAGGTGTGTTACAAAGTGTGTTACAAATAATGTATCTTCTCAATAGCGTCTTTCAAGTCAGAAACAAACGCTTGAGTGTATATGTCCTTGGTAATATCATCACTGATATGTCCCATAAGTCTTTTGATGTAATAGTCATCAGCACCGCCTGACTTGGCATAAGAAGCGAATGTTCTTCGGAAGTCATGTATCACATGATTCTCGATATGATGCTCTTGGCAAATCGTTGCGAACTGATTTCTTACCACCCAATAGGACACATGCGGTTCGATCACATATTCCTTGGACAAGTCTACGGTGAGTTCGGAGTGAACAGGTATCACTCTGATTCCCGATTGTGTTTTTGATTTCTCTATGTGAAAACACAGAATCCCATTCTCTTCATAAACTTGGGATGTCTTCATAGACAATAATTCATTGATTCTCATTCCTGTATATAATAGGAATCTGAAAATCGGAATGTCGAGGAAAATCTTTATATCGTCCTCGGAGTAGACTTCCTTTCTCTTCTTAGGAATAGTATCATTGAACTTGATATAGACAGAATAATCTTTACTTATAATATCGTTAGCTATACCGTACTCAAATATCCTATGCCACAAGGCTCTTATTTTCTCGTGTGCGCTGCGAGAGAGGGGTGGTAAGGGTATTTGTTCAATGGTGCTTGTTTTCACGTCTACGAGCCTTTTTTTATGCAATAAGGCATACTTCTTATATAGGGGCGAGAAGATGGGTTTCATGCTTTCCTTTAAGTTCGGATAGATAGCGTTCCACACATCATCAACCGTCATATTACGCAAGCTGACATTAGACTTTCCTACTTGCCATTCAGCTAAGGCTTCAAGAGCTTCTCTTCTGGTGGCATAGCAGCCAAGCGATACCTGATGCACAACAACCTTGTTGTTCCGTATCACATGACCGTCAGATATAACAGCTTGGTATGGGTGTCTTCTTCTTCCGCTTAGTTTTCTTACACCGCCTGAATTATTTGGTCTTTTCATCTATACCACCTCAGATATATCATGTTCGGTATATTTTTTTGACTGAACAAGATCATCAGCATATTCAAGCAGTCTTTTCTTACCTTCGTCATTCAGTCTGTCATAAAGTGCCATTAATTTAGTTGTGTCTGTAGGATATTCTTCCCACCCCATCAAAAATGCAGGAGTACATTTCAATGCTTTTGCTATCCGCTCGATGCGATCAGATGGAATATTAACTATCTCACCTTTTTCGTATCTGCAAATAGTAGCCTTGCCAACTCCTGCTGTTTTCGCTACATCATCAAGGGTGAGACGAAGTTCGGTTCTTCTATCCTTTATTCTTTCTCCAATATTCATAATGTAAACCTTTCTCCCACCCAAATTGAGTATATCACAATGTTTCACAGAATGGAAATATTTTTTGAAATTTCTTTCAAAAGTTTCTTGACACACAACTATCATGGTGCTATTATGGTTACGTAATAAGAAACAAGGGGGTGATAAAAACGGTAAATGCGACAGAGGTGAAGGTAGTTCTCGTCCGTAACGGAAAGACTAAAGAACAGCTTGCAAAGGAACTCGGAGTTACCTCAAGAACGCTACAGAATTGGCTTTCAAAAGGAGTTATGCCGAGCACAGCAATCGAATATATGATGAAGCATTACGAGATCGAGAACCCTGAGAGAGTCTTTTTTTCTGAACAAAAAGTTACGTAAGAGGAAACTTATGGCTAAACAAGAAGATATGGAAAGAGTAGCAAAAGCACTCAAAGTCAATCCGCAAACAGTGAGAAGAGGTTTGGAGCAAGGATGCTATCCATTCGGCACTGCGGTTAAATGCGAAAAGAGTTACAGCTATCAGTTCTTTCCGAGAAAAGTAGAAGAATTTTTGGGGGTTATTTTAGATGAAAAAAGAAAGGATTAAGAACACGCTATGGAGCATCGGTGCGATCACAGTTGCTACCGCAGTAGGTGGAATCATGTGGCTCTTCGCAAGTATGTTCATCATCGTGTTTGGTGGGTGAAAAAATGACACAAGTAGAACAGATCATTGCGTATATGGAAACGCATAACGGAATCACATCAATGGACGCTTTCTTCGAGTTTGGAATTACAAGGCTCGCAGCGAGAGTAAGTGATGCAAAGAAGATGGGATATAACATCGAGAGCGTTCCTGAAAAGTACAACAAAAAAACGTATTCAAGATATTTCTTAAAAAAAGAACAGCCTAACAAGTAGGACTGCTCTAAGAAACCAAGTGAATTTTAACAGAAAGGATGAAAAATGTCAACAATAGCAGAATTGAAAGAAAAATGGGATTCATCAAGCAAGGATGAACAGGACAAGCTACTCATAGATGGTTTTCACGGTGCGGTAGACAGTATGATGGACGAATTGTTCTTTGACCGTAAGTCACACGTTCTGACAGGAGCACAGAGCGAAGAAGATATTGACAACTACATCGTGGAGTCTGCGAAAAAGGCTAAGGAAAGGTATGAAGATATGACTAAGGAAGAAGCTCAGTGTAAGATGGAATCTCGTCTTCTTCGCCACATGGCATCCATGATAGATGGAGAGGAGTGAGGATATGTATTGCGAACAGTGCGGTAAGAGGATTTACCAAGGCGATACCTACTATGAGATAGACGGTAAGCCTGTCTGCATAGACTGTGTTGTTGAATACCTTGAAGAGAACTGCATGAAAACGGATGAAGAGGGCGAGTTCTACGAGGTCGATGATATGGCTTATGAAATAGACGATCTGAATCAGCTTTTGAAAATTTGTGAGAGCAAGCTTGAGTACGATGATGAGGAAGTCGGAGACCCAAGCGAAGAACCTGAATATTGGAAGGAGCGTTGATGATGCTAACAGCAGATAACATAAAGAAAGCAAATGATGGTTTGCCTACCGTAGATGTAAAGGGCAAAGGATATGTAATGGTACAGGAACGTATCAAAGCGTTCAGATCAATCTGTCCGAATGGGGCGATAGATACCAAGGTGCTGTCAATGGAAAACGGAGTGGTCACAATAAAGGCTCAGATTTATGACGAGAATGACCATCTGCTCGCTTCAGGAACAGCACAGGAGAAAGAATCAAGTTCGTTTATCAATAAAACATCATATGTAGAGAACTGCGAAACGAGTGCGGTTGGACGTGCTCTCGGTATGCTCGGCATCGGTGTAGATGATAGCATGGCAAGTGCCGAAGAAGTGGCAAACGCAATAAAGAACCAGGGCGATGAACCGAAACGGACATATTCAAAGCCAAAGAGCACGAGTAATTCCAAGCCGAGCACCGATTCAGATGATGCCGATGCGTTGGAGAGGAAGAAGTATCGTCAGTTGATCGTTAAGTATGCTCGTGAACACAAGATGACGATGAGTGAGATAGAGAATGACCATCATGTAACTAACGATTCTCCACTTGAAGATTTGAAAAGAGCATATAAGGAACTCACCACACCGCCTGATGAGCAGACGAGCATAGCGGATGAGTTCGCAGCCATTGACGAGGATGTACCGTTTTAAGGAGTGAATCATGCAAGACACAGTAACAAAAGACAGAGAGAAATTTTTGGGTGGCTCGGATATACCTGCCGTTATGGGAATCTCGCCATTTACCACTCGGTATGACTTGCTCTGCTACAAGGCAGAAGTCAAAGAAAATGATTTCGAGGGGTCTGTATATACCGAGTATGGCAATGAAATGGAAGGCAAGATAAGGGACTATGTAAACTCGCTCGGTTATGACTTCATCGAAGACAAGATAACATTGAGTGATTCAGAAGTATTGCCGACACGTTATCACGCAGATGGTTGTGACCACGATCAATGTGCGGTCTTGGAAGTCAAGACAACAGGTCAGATTCATGGCACGATAGTTGGCTATAAGAAATACCTTGTACAGCTTTTGTACGGTATGTGGTCATTCGGATATGACGAGGGTGTACTTGCGGTCTATGAAAGACCAAAAGACTTGGATATGAACTTTGACAAGAACAGATTGCAGATATTCTTTATCGGCATGGATGACTATGAACTTCTGATGAAAGAAATACTTGAAGCGGTAGGAAAGTTCAGGGTCGATTATCTTTATCTGAAAGAAACTCCGTATGCGGAAGACTCTGATTTACCGTCAAGGTCAGCACTCGTACCGATAGCACAGAAAGCCTTGGCTCTTGAAAGCGAACTCGCATGGGCAAAGGACATTATATCGCAATATGACGATTTGAAAAAAGAGCTATGCGAAAAGATGGCAGAGCATAACATCAAATCATGGACAATGCCTAATGGTACAAAGATAACATTCGTAGCTAAAGGTGAAGATAAGAAGGTCATGAAGTTCGATGAAAAAGGATTTAGAAAAGATCACGAGGATTTGTATTCCGAATACTTGCATGAAAGAACCCAAAAAGGGAAGAGTGCCTATGTCCGAATTACGTCAATGGGCAAAACAGAAGACTCATAGTCGAAATCCCTGGGGCGAGAAATTAGACAGTAATGGATATAGTGAATCATTACTGCCGAGTGATGATTGTTTCATCTGTCAGATAGGCGGTGACTTGGCAAGGCATGAGGTGTTTGGCGGTTCAAGCAGACAGATAAGCAAGGCGACAGGAATGTGGGTCAGGCTTTGCCCTCGCTGCCATGCAAGAGTACACGCAGATTCTAACATGGAAGAATTGCTTAAAAAAGAAGCACAAGCCTTGTTTGAAGAGGAACATTCACACGAGGAATTTATTGAACTGTTTAGAAAGAATTATTTATGAGGTGGGTCAAATGAAAAAGATGAAATGCAATAGAGTGGACTGCTTTCGTTATATAGTCGATGAAAGCGGTGACTACTGTAAAGCATTAGCAGATAAGAGAGGTATGGTTGATTGCCCATTTTATCAATCAGAAGAGAACTTCGTGAGAAAGGTCATTGCTTTGGATATGGGGGATTATCAGAGAGCGATGGAACTCGCAGGAACAAAGACGGTAACGGTGGAAGCGATCAAAGATTGGCTCAAAAGAGCGGAAGAGTTTTCACCTGCCGAGGATAAGAATGTTGCAACTGTAGTAGAAGCGTTATTGAAGGGGTAGCCATGATACTAAAAAACTTTGAAGCTGACAATGTAGATTTAGACACTTTGCAGATTCATCTGACTTTAGGCACTCTTCAGGACGCACTGAAATTGGCTGAGAACCTCAATAAGTTAGTCGGTGAAGAAATAGACATCAAAGCCGATAAACACCGTCAGAAACGAAGTTTGAACGCTAATTCATATCTCCGAGTTCTTGAGGGTAAGATCGCAGATGTTCTCGGTGCAGACAAAAATGAGATTCATAACGATATGCTTGCTCGGTACGGTCAATATCAGAAAGATGGTGAGGGGAATATCCTCTTCTGCCTTTACAAAGCAGATATGGATTACAGAGGACTTGAAACTTTGCATCTTAAACCAACAGGTCATATGGAAGACCGCAAGGGTGTCAAATACGCATGGTTTGCAACAATGAAACCGTCACATGAGTATGACACAAAGGAAATGGCAAAGCTGATAGATGGGGTCATATCAGAAGCCAAGGAATTGGATATTGATACTTTGACTCCTGACGAAGTGAAGAGGATGGTGGCAAGCGGATGAAGACAAAAATGAACAATGCGATAGTGCTTGCACGTTCGATACAAGACAACTTCTTGTGGAGTGATAAACCGTTTGCAATAGGACAGGCTTGGATAGACTTGCTGATGCTTGCCGAATGGAAAGACGAGAAAGTTTATAACAAAGGTCAGCTGCAAATGTTGCACCGTGGACAGGTTGGTAGGTCGGTGCTATGGCTTTCAAAAAGGTGGGGTTGGAGTAGAGGAAAAACAATAAGATTTCTAAAAAACCTTGAGAACGAAAAAATGTGTACAACAGAAAGCACACCGAACGGTACAACTATAACCATTGAAAATTACAACAAATACCAACTCGGACAGACAACCGATGATACAACTGATGAAACAACAGACGGACAACAGACGGACAACAGACGGTACACATTCAAAGAAGTAAAGGAAGTAAAAGAATATAAAAAGAATATACCTACGGTATATAAGAAAAGCGACTGTCAGGTAATTGTCGATATGTATAACGAGGAATGTCCTTCTCTGCCGAAGTGTATCAAGTTATCTCCTACAAGAGAAACGCATATCAAGGCAAGGCTAAAAGATCACTCGATAGATGAATTGAGACTTGCGTTTCAGAAAGCAGAAGCATCTGACTTCTGTACAGGTAGAGATGGTAAGAGCAAGAGAAAGTGGTGCAACCTTGCATGGATGATGCAGTCGGAAGACAACCTGCTGAAAGTCCTTGAGGGGAATTATGACAACAAAGGCAGTGCGAGAGACAAGACTCTATCCGACATGAGAGAGATAGTAGATGGCATGACACCTGATGAATACGCAGAAATAGAAAGGAGATTTAGGTAATGTTCATTAACGAAGATGATATTTACAAAAGCTTTTGTGACACCGTTACGGACGTGATTCTTTTAGGAATTGACGAGACGTGTGATTCAGAAGTGGAAATGAGAAATAGCATAGCAGAAATTCGTGGTGCAGGAGAGCTTGTAAACGAACTCTTAAAAGATAAAAAGGTGAAAGATGAATAATTTAGCAAGACTATCTGACACCGAACTTGAAAAAGCTATCCAAGACTTAAAGGAACGTGATCTTGCCTTAAAGACGGATTCAGGGCAGAAGTTCATAATCAGCAAGATGCGAGAGTGTATCGGTTGGCTTGAATCCGTAGGCTATAAGTTCGAGGGTGATGAAACCGCACTCGCAAAGCTTTGGGCAACAAGTCTTAAAGACGAGTTTGTAAGGCTCGGAGAGGGTGGTTTGAAAACTGCTGTTATGAACTTTGCATCAACGGATGATAGGCAGTATAAGACGTTCCCACAGATACCATGGATAGCAGATGCATGTACAAATATCGGTGGCGACCCAAGGGTGGAAAAGGGTCGCAGGATGCAGGAAGAAGCCGAGCGTCAGATGGAGTTAGATCACAAAAAGGAAATGCAAGAACTTGAAGCGAGTTTGACTCCTGAGCAGCTTGAAGAAGTGGAACGGAAAGCGAGTGAGATGAATGGAAAACGGATATTACACGGCACAGAGACTTAAAGAACATCATCCAAGTGATGAAATTATCTTAAATCGTGAATCAGTAACACAAATAAATACTTTTAGGCAAAAATTTGTTGGCAATGATTTGGATAAGGTTTCGGATGTGATTTGGGCAAACACTATTCCCCTAAAAGATGTTGAGTTATCAACCGAAAATGGGATGACCGTCAGAGTTTGTATATTCGATGAAGCGTTAGAAAACCTTAATGAAGTCCCTGATGGCAGAATCGCAGTTGTTGGAGCAATGCAGGAATACGGTGATAAATCATTCGTAATCATAGGTGTGACTAAAGGCAAAGAAAGGACGGATATATCACTCGAATCGTTTGATAAGGACGGAAACACGCAAGGAGTAGTAGATAACCATGAGCCATTCTATGAGTTCATGAGAATATGGCATGGAATACAGCTTGCTTTGTTACATCCACAAATCAAAGACGTGATAGCAGACGGTAAGATCGTAAAGCGATATACAAGAGAGAACACTGAGACAAGAAAACGTCAGAGAGTAGTTCGTTATATCAAAAGGCATATTGTGGATGACAACAGACTCAAAAATGCTTTTAAGGAGTATCATCGCCATTGCCTTGCATGGTATGTGATAGGGCATTGGAGACACTACAAGGACGGAAGAGTGGTCTTTATAAAGCCTTATTGGAAAGGCGAAATGAGAGCGTTGAAACGTAACTTCGACTGTAGAGAACGAAGGATAGCAACGCAGTAAAGGAGATGAGTAGATGTATCAATGTTTTCACTGCTTGAGTTATAGCGTAAGTTGGGATGCAGATTTCGACTTTGAAGACTTCGGATATGAAGGCGAGGGCATAGTTCATATGTGCCACTGCAATAATTGCGGAGCAGAGATCGAATACCGAGTACCGTTAAATCCACCTGAAGAGGAAGGTGAAAAGGATGAATGAATATATAGACTTTGACATTGACAAATTAGTTCCACCACCTGATGGCATAGTTGTCAAAGGTGATTTAGGAACAGTAGTCATGAGTGAAAATACATTCAAGGCATTTGAAGATGTCGCAGAGGGCGAGGAAATCAAGTGGGAGAGAAAAGAAAATGGAGATTAACGAGAGGATAGCACATCTATCGCATGAGATAAATGCTCTTATCAGCAAGTTTGCGGAACTTGAATTTCGGAAAATCAAGAATGGTTATATCACCGAAACAGGAGAACTTGATACCATTGTTGACCCAAAGGGCATCGAAGACGAGATAGACGAGTGCAGAGAACTTATCAACGAGGACTTATTTGAATTAGATCAATGTATAGGAGAGCGAGATGATCTCAGCAGAAAATATCAGAACGATCATACGAGCAGTCGGAATGACGGATAAAGACTTTGCCTACAACAACAAAGAGTATTTCTCCGACAATAAGACGGTGACGCTCGAAACGAGACCGCTTAGAGAAGTGCCTACTTACGGAGTGTTTATCTATCAGGCGAATGGTGCTTTCCATGCATACCGCAAAACAAGGAGAATAGTGAGAGCTATTAATGAGTGGCGTCTGGCAGAGTTAATATATTCTACTCATACGGGTTTTGAGTGGAAGGGCAAACCGAACTTCTTTAGAGATGATGACCAAGTTGCATACACAGGAGTGGTACTGAAAGGAGAGATATGATTGACAAACGGAGAAGGTAGACCACCGTCAACGAAGAGAATACGGTTCAAGACAAAGGACGGTTGGCATATAGGATTCTTCATAAAAGATGTCAACAAGTACGTCCGAAACGTGAACCGTTGGAAAGATGCAGAAACCAAGAAATGGTATGACGATAATGAAGTAATGGAGTGGAAAGACATTTAAGTAATTAGGGCGACCCGACCTGACACGCATAGCCGAAGGTTAATTGTGCAAGCACAAAGCGTACCATGTCAGAGTTGGTTAGTGGGAGTTGTACGGAGACCGTACCGAGCTGAGCAGGTGGGGGCGAGGCAAATAATATCCACGGTGGCGGAATAGGTAGACGCAGAGGGTAGATGTTCATGTACCGAAATGTCGGGCAAGTGTACGAGGTTGTGGGAGCATCATGTAAGGTGCAAATCCTTACCCGTGGGCAATTATGAAAGGAGCAAAGATCAATGGAAGTTGGCGAAGTGGTTAAGATGGCAACTTGTAGTCAGATAAGAATAAGGGGTTCATATTCGGGGAAGATATACTATCAATCATGGACAAATAACAAGGAACGTCTGAAACAATTTGAAAACGAAAGATGTTATGGAATCAAAGCGGAATTGCATGTGCCTATAAGAGAATATGACCCCGATTGCGTGTACCCTGTAATTTGTATATGGATGGATGACTATGATAAATGCAGGGTTGACTCTTGGGAAGAGTCTGGTGCTGCGGACGCTTATGCCGACCATCAAAGGTAAAGGAGCAAGACCATGAATAAGATAAAAATGTGGTGGGCGGTGAATCATGATAAAGTCATTATTCAAAAGATGCTTTACACTAAAAAATATGAAGGTGATTTTGTAATAATAAAAGTAGCGCTTGCCTTAAATGGTATTCATTTTGGATATGAAACACGCGCAAGTTTTGACTGGGACACAAATGTATTTAGGCTTTTAGCAAAAGTAGTACACAATAAAGAAATGTTAAGGGAGCAAGAACATGAGTATATTGATTAAAGGGGCGAAGATGCCGAAATCGTGCTGTGATTGTGACCTACTACCAGAGCAGATTAATCGGGATGAACAATGGAGGTGTCCTATTACAAAGAAAATAGTTCAGCGGTATCTCTACAATACATATATAGACGAACGCAAGGGAAAACCATCTGACTGTCCGCTTGTAGAGATACCGCCACACGGGAGACTGATAGATGCGGATTATATGAAAAGGCATCTGATGTTTTCACAAGGCATAAATGATTGTGGTGCGCTATATGCACCTTATGACGAAATAAAGAAAGAAATAGACCGTATGCCGACCGTCATAGAAAGCGAGGAGTAGGAACATGAAAATATACGTGATCACGGAAGGGGATTACTCAGACTATCACATTGTCGGAGTGACCCTCGACAGGAAGAAGGCGGAGACATACTGCTGGGTGGCTCGAAGCAACTATTATGTGCCCAATGTGGAAGAGTACGATACGGACCTGTTCGGCGACATAGAGAGCCGGAAGGCGTACAGCGTGATAATGTACAAGGACGGACGAGTGGAAGCAAAAGAACTCGGTGGCGGGTATTCATACGAGAATGCGATGGAACACAATGCGCATCGGATTGGATATTTCACAGACGACAACTGGAGCGTGGATGTACTGGCAGAAGACGAAGTCCACGCACGCAAGATTGGGATCGACTACATAATGCAGGCGAAATACATGGAGGAGTAGCAAGATCATGAACGCAGTAGAAATATATGAAAAAGCATCATGGGATATAGAACACAACAAGATAACTCTTGGTGAGTTTGAAGAACGCATAAAGCCACTCTATGATGTTGAGCCTGTAAGACACGGGTACTGGGATAATGATAAGGAATGTTCTATATGTGGTTGCCTTGCGCCAGTTAGTCATGTTACAGGAGAAGAATATGCCTACGAGTACTGCCCTAACTGCGGTGCAAAAATGGACAGAAAGGAGCAAGAGAATGAGTTACGATTTAAGAGTTGCAGTAAAGGTAGAGGGTTGCGACAAGTATGCCGATATAGCAGAACCCGAATACGCACACCCGACATATAATCTTGGAGATATGTTCAGAGCGTGCATGGAGTGGGACTATGAGCAAGGGAAGTATTATAGATGTGATGAAGTGCTACCCAAAATTAGCCACGGTATACTGGAGTTGGAGACAAAACGAGGTAAGTATACAGTCTATAGCCCAGCAAACGGATGGGGAAACATTGATGATGCATATGAAACGTTAAGGAGTTTAAGGAAGTGCATTTACGAGCAGGCTGAAGAAATACCATTGGAATGTTTGTATATGTGTTGGTAAAGGAGCAAGAACAATGCCGAGGTTTTATGTAGAGAATAAAGGCAAGTGGAATATCTATTCCACAATAGTTGATGATTATTTGTTAAATGATTTCGTTGACTTTAAGGAGTTAAAGGAAGCGGTGATTGGAGAGATGGTAGTAGAAAGAAATGAGGAACTTGACACGTTACTGACAGAC
>AUXO015670569.1_pt1 | contig 24195 bp, 16 predicted proteins | sample 768731 | NCBI WGS metagenome assembly AUXO01 (sample SAMN02715735, study PRJNA202380) | gut metagenome | biome: sheep rumen | host: Ovis aries | place: New Zealand: Palmerston North | reverse complement strand
TGCCAAACACAAACAGCATCCATACTGAACAAATAATCAAATCTAAGTAAAGAAATTTTGTATTCATACGTTTTTTTCTTCTATTGATTTTCTTAATATCTCTATGTGTCCTCTCAAAAAATCACCTAAAGGGCGAGACGGAAGCCAAGGGTCTCTCTCCTTTCTGTTGGTGAAGTTTGGACACGACAGATTATTTGACATAATCTTAAAGGGCTCTTCCAACCGCCACCGCGAATAGCATAAGATGGACTTAACTTATGGCCATCTGCATCATAAGGATGAGGCCAGCGTTGGTTATCGTAATAGTCACAGCACCACTCCCACACATTTCCAGTCATATCGTATAATCCCAACTCATTAGGTTGTTTCTGCCCTACAGGATGGGATCCATGGTCTGGGTCTGATTCACCAATTTTGAAAGCATTATTGCGATACCAAGCAACCGCATCAAGGTTATTCCCACCACTGAAACTGAAACCTTTTGAATAGATGCCACCACGAGCAGCAAACTCCCATTCGGTTTCTTTAGGTAGACGGAAACTCATTCCTGTAATGATGTTCAGTCTATTGATGAACTTCTGACAGTCGCTCAATTCAACAAATTCAACAGGTCTTCTGGCTCCTTTGTGTATAGACGGGTTTCTTCCCATCACAAATTCCCATTCCTCTTGCGTTACCTGATAACGGCTTATTTGGAATGAGGATACTATGAAATCATGAGTTATCATATCTTCATCTTCTTTTACATATCCTTGTATAGGAGGAACGCGTATTGTTAATACCCCACCATCCACATGAACCATATTGTGCTGGAGATTATTAATGATAGGAGAACTGACACCAAGGTCGTTGCTGATGAGATATTCTCCACACCTAAAGCAATATTTTGCATCCGATGCGTGGTTGGTTTCGTTACAGTTGATACATTTCATACTTACATTCCTCTTTGTTATTAATGGCTTGTATGTGTATTCATGCAATAACTCTTCACATAGTTCATTGATAAGCCATAAATATTTATTGTGATGCGGATAATAATTTCGTTGTTGCTATTATCATGTTATGTTGTTTGTAAAAGTTTTATAGCATAATCCATGACTATCATGTCATCGACAAATCCGATACCGGCGATATCATCATGAACAAGGTCTTCGTCATCGAAGAAGTAAGTCAGAGCCCACTGGGCCAGTAATTTCCTGTCGTTATTAGAGTTGTGCTTTAAAATGGAATATAATGACGAGACTTTCTCTTTCAATTCGGGATACGAGGAATCACTGAGGGGATTATCAATGAAGTTTTGAAAATGGTTGTCCAATTCGGTTTCAGGGATACAACAACCCATGATTTTGTCCATAGCCATATTGAAGATATCAACAGATTCAGGTTGCTTGGTGAGCTGAGCGAAAGCCTCCGCATTACTTTTATCAAAGTCAAGCTGCAGCCTACCACAAAAAAACAGGAAAGGCATGATGGGAGCCACTTCGCTTCCCAATAGCATCAGACCATGAATGAAACCAGAGAGACTGAGATTTAGTGCAGCTTTCATAACCGCCTTCACCTCCTCGTCTGCCAACTTAAAACACTCACCAACGATGCTGTCCACAGCTTTCTGAGTCAGCTCTTTGCTGATAAACCCGCGTTTGTATAGGACAAGCAACAAAATAAACGGAGCATCATTATACGCATAATCCATTAAATCAATGTCAAGACTGTTATCGTTTCCATCTATTTTTTCGCAGGAATTGATTATTAAACCCAAGAAGCAATTTCTGAAGTTTTCCACAGGATGACCCACATAAGAAATCGGTGTCTTCATAAGCAAATTTTCACCCAGAACAGCCAAACCCTCTGCTCTATAATGATTGAATACACGTAAGGTTTGTAATAATGCTTCGGACTGGTTTAGTTGGGTTTGTTCGAATACTCCATATTTATACATGTTGGTTTGCAACGATTGCAGAATCTGATAATCGTTAAAGAGCATCTGTCGGTCGGCGGCATGAAACATCTCATGGATTGCTGTACCTTCAAAAGATTTTAGGTCTTTACTATCCAACAGTTCCTTAACACTTATCTCGTTGACTGTGAACGCGGGATGACTCGGCTTGCTCAGAATTAGGTTGTAACTTGCCAACCTGGCTGTTTTCTCCCCTTTTAACTCATCATTGTCATTTAGAGCCGTGTTCACCACGATGGTTTCCGGCAGAGAACGACCTAATACTTTATGAAAAACTATTTCTGAAGTACTCCTAAATAGTTCGCGCATGGCATTTCTGGCCCAAATCCACTCCTCTTGTGGGTATCCTGCCATCTGAAGAGCAATGCCAAGTCCCTGTGAGTCTTTAATGATGAGATTCATAACAGTCTATTTATTGAACAACAAAAAACTCATACACTCCAAATTTCAATTATTATAAAATTTTAGACTCTCCTCTAATGTATAGTTAATCAGCAAATCCCTGCGGTCAAAGGCAGTCCCCCTTAGTTCCACGTATTTCCTACGACTACGATGAGTTTGGAACTTCATTCCAAACATAAACAGCCATTCAAAAACCTCCTTGAAGGTTGAGTCATGCTCTTGGCAATACATCTCAATCTGAATTTTATGCCCCATCAGATAAGAAAGACATATATGTATTTCAGGGATAGATAGGTCAACACCTGAAATAGCTCCGGCTACTACAGCTTTGAATATATGGTCATAAACATTGAAAAAATATGATTAACAATCAGCGGAAATCGCGTAAGCATTGCTTCAAAATCAGTTCTTCGCCATGATAAACGAGCAAGGAATCATCCTGCCGGTCTTCATCCCATACACTTTCAACCACATATTTATACCCGTTATCAGTAAACACATATCCTTCTTCGCAAAGATGTCCATCATAGATGACGAGGTCCGGCTTGTCAATAATATTGTCCTTCTCTTTCCAAGCGGCGTAACGATACGTCTCATCGGCCATTAAATCTATTCTTACCACGTATTGCTCGCTTTTGCCAATGGTTATAAATCTTTTGAATTTATGAAGACTAGGATGTAACCAATAGCCAGCATCCTTGCGTTTGTACACAAAATGTTCGCCATCGAATTGATAGACTTCATAAAGATCGTTTCCAGCATAGAATTCATTTATTGCAGTGATATTTTCAATCAGGGGAAGATATAATGTGTTGTCAGTCTTGTCGAAAGCAAAATATCCTCCGTCAGGGTTGGATGTATTCCAACTGTGAGGGCGTATTGACTTAACATAGCTTTGATAGCCATCACCAATTTTGAAAACATCAGCTGGTATGTACTTGTCATCGACCTTTTTGTAGGCAGCCACCAAGTAACCCCGAGCTACCAAATAGATTGTTTCCTGTTTGGCAGTGATGAGCGTTGCTATGATATCGCTTTTCAAACTGTGATGATCTTCTTTGCGACACTCTTTGCTGCCTGAAATGAGCGCCTGTGATTCATTTCCCAAATATGGAAATATATCGTCATAATCATATTGGACTTCCATCTGCTCTGTCCATCCAGTTGGATCATAAAACCATACCATGCCGTCGTCCAACAAACCTACCGAAATCGCTCCAGTTGTTCCAGCTAACAATCCATAGTCGCACCATGGGTTTTCGTTAATAAAGCGAACCATGTCCTTGTCAGAAATCAACCCCTTAACCCGATGTCCGTTGTCTTTTCGGAAAGTCTCCCAACTGGTGCGGTACCAGCAACCAGCACTGCAATTGTCATCATGAATCTCATATGTGACGAAAGTCTCTGTTTGAGCCACCATTTCCAACTTCAGTGAATAAGTGGAATTATTCAATTCCGTGCGGCCATATAATTTGCGATATTTGCTGATGTAATCATATACGATGTTATCACTGTTCATAACACGTGCTTTCTTGAAAGGAATGTGCGCACCATTTTCCATGTCAAACAACTGATATAATCTTTCGTTGACGAATTCAATTACAGAGTCCATCAACGGTTGAGGTCCTTCCGTGGGAAAATCAACTTCGGCACGAACCTCATAGTGATATTCGTCACCTGATTCTGCAAATATTCCATCAATACTCATCGAATCAACCGCCTTTTGGACCTTCAAGGTTTGGATGGATAGATTTGAACTATCGGTTCTGCTTTGGCATCCCACCAGAACGAGTGCCGCAATCATGCCTGCCAATATGAGCCTTAGGCCTGCTTTGAATGTGTGTGTCATAACTATCGAAAATTTCATTGTTAACAATCCCAATCGAAGGAAAGTACGCTTTTGAAACGGTAATCGCGTAGGCATTGCTTCAGGATAAGCCCTTCGCCATGATAAACGAACAGCCAGCCTTGATTGTCATCGTTAATGTCTACAACATATTTATAGCCGTCATTTGTAAAAACATATCCTTCCTTGCTAAGGTATCCATCATTAATTACTAAATCTGGCTTGTCAAGCATGTTGTCTTTCTCTTTCCATACGGTATAACGATAGCGGCAGGTGTCGGTACGCGCTGCCTCGTATTGGCTTTCATAACGCTCGTCATAAATTCTCATCTCATCAATGCGGATTAGAAAATCCTTAGTTTTCACTGCATGACACAGTCTGCCAAACTGGCGTATGCTTGGATGCAGCCAAAAACCGCCGTCCTCGCCTTCATATACGAAACCAACTTGATTATTGTAATTGTAAACGCTATACCTGTCGTTACATGGATGGTGACCCATTTCTACGTTCTCAGTTGCAGGAACATATAATTTATTCGTTTCAGAATCGAATGCATAAGGACAATCTTCATTTGGTGCAGTAGTCTGCAATTCGTCCCAGTCTTTGGTTAATACGGAACGGCCATCAATGACGTCTGCCGGTAAATATACTCCGTTATCCACGTAGAAAGCCCTCAGGGCGGCATCATCGCAACAACTGTTATGGGTCAAGCCAATGATAGTATTATCTTCGCACCAGATTTGGGCCCAATCGTGCCATGCTGGGACAACAGTCAATTCTATGACCCGATCGTCCCTGGTACTGACGGTTGCAAGTCGCTCGCCGATAAAGAAATCTTTCCACTCACTTGGAACGCCCATATTCTTGACAAGATTTTGTGCGTCTTTTGATAAATAAGTCAGAATCTCTTTATATGGTATCGATCCAATCACATAATGGTTCACCTGATCTTCGTTAACAAGTAATAAACCATTATATAATAAGCCGACATCGTATATATTAAAATCTTTATTTTCTTTATCGTCACTTTGAAGTTGCCATTGGTCATAAGGATGCTCCGCATTAGGGTGATCGTCAATAAATCGCTTTATGTCTTGCCAATTCATGATATCTTTGACTCGGTGCCCGTCTTTAGTGCTGAAAGTATAGCAATAGAATTCAGAACCTGTACTTCCGCTGCCGTGATAACATTCAATGCCATAGGTTACGAAAGATTCGGTTTGAGCTATCAAAAAAATGTTGTAGTGGACAAACCATTCCAAGTTTTCTTTTAGATAATCAGCGTATTTGTTGGCATATGAAGTCAAAAGGTTGGACATGTTGTCTGTGTAAACCATTTTAGTTGAGTATTTGGGAGCGTTTTCCTCAATTTCGCACATTTTATAAAGCGTTTCATTCATAAACGCCATGATGGAGTCGAGCAAAGGTTGGGGACCTTTGATAGGTACATCGACAGCAAATTCGGCAAAATCCCGACCTTTAGGACTTACCCCTTCCAATTTCAAATACTGCCGTTCTACCACGAGAATCTGAGACTCATCGGTTGCCTTTGTATTGCACCCCGTCAGAGCGAGTACAACTATCATGCCTGCCAATGTGAGCCGCAGGCCAGCTTTGAATGTGTGTGTCATGATGTTTGTTAATCCTTACCATTAGTCGCACTCCTCCACTTCGTCAAGAAGATTAAGGAGGTTTTCGTATTCGAAGTTACCAGGGATACTTCTGTATTCATCGAGATAGTTTGGTTCGCCGAATAGAATTTTTAGATGTCCTTCACATTCATTCACTCTTTTATTCAATTTGTCGAAGGGGAATTTGCTGCCAGGGTCATCGGTTTCAGGATTTAAATCTTTCCACATCTTCAGTTCTGGTTCGTTGGAACCGATACTGTACGCGAGTTTGAGCAGGGCGATAATCATGGCAGCGGCGTTGAGCTGCCGTTCGCCCATTGCTTCCTTGTTGAAGTCGCCCTCGAAGCCGATGCCTATGGATTCTTCGTTGTGTCCTCTTGCGTGGGCACCCACAGTATGGCGTGGACGACCCTCGTAGATTTCGCCGTTCTTGTCGATGAAATAGTGGTAGCCGATGCCAGCCATACCTCTATTTAGATGCGCACGGTGGACATCCTCCGCCGTGTGTGGCCGGGAATCCTTGGAATGGTGCAAGATAATATAGCTTGTGATGAAGTCGCGATCTTTCAGCTCCTCCTTGAATGTAAAATTGGTGTGGTGAAACATAGCTTCAATACTTTATGTTGTTAGACATTTTCAATAACATTAATATGACTTCATGGTCAAATGAAAAATTGAATTATTGAGTGTTCAATTATTGTCTGAAACAGTTGGGCGAGGAGTATCTTTTCATTTCTCGTAAAGGTGGACAAGTCGAGCCAAGATGAAAGCGGGGCAGTCCACTATCGTATCACCGCCGAGAACACTGACACGGAAATGGAAGTTAATGTCCTTGGTATAGACTTCCTCAAACCGTGAATGATTATCATTCGACCCTATCAACATTCCTATGTAATGAGGCTCAATACCTTCGAGGTTTATCATGACGACAGTGTCATTTTCTGAGACATCTTGCATGACCAATGCACTGTAGTCGACTGGATGTCTATCTCGTACACCGGAGACAATCACCCTCAATTGTTGCAGAGTGACTTTGATGTATTCGCGGTCGGCTCTCGCTTTTTCTTTCACTCCCGACAGGTCGCGGGCATTCTCATTTGGGTCATCATTCGAAAGTCGGGCATCGATGATACCAACCAAGACAACTGCAGCGACAGCAATTGCAACCAATACAAACCATACCCATTTTATAATATTTTTTTTCCCACTCATGTTTTATATCTCTAATTAGTTATTCCAATACTCTAAGAAAGTTTCCGAATTAATGATTTGATGCAAGATGAAGTCCCTCGGCCGTAGACTTATATCACCAACATTGCGATTGTATTTGTGTCCCATAGCTCCGTTATAGAATCCGAAATAGACCACATATACCTTCAATCCATCGCGATTATAATTCCTGTGGAGTGGTCTATTCGACAGAATGAAGGCATAATGATAATTGTCCCTTTCCTGTTCGTGCGAAGCCGCAGTGCCAGTTTTGGCGTATAGGTATATCCCCTTATGTTCCAGTTCGGTGCGGATATCACTCCCTACACAACCATACAAGGTGCCATGCAAAATTCCTCCGGCGGTTATTACCCTGTCCATCCCTTCAAATGTAACCCTCATCCTTTCCTGGAATGCGGAGACGCTAGATAATGGTTCCGCATTGGGAATTCCTTTGAGTGTGTCGCTATAAGTAAGGATACCTTCCTTCGAACGTCTCTGCAAAGCTATACGTAAGTACATTTCAGCCATGTTCAGCGGCGTCACATCCATTTCTTCCACACCACCCGACGTCAGGTTGAAATGCTTGTCGTAAATGATTTTATTATTTGTGCTTGCGCTTTGGTGTGAAATGGTACGGATGAGGGACGGACGAGTAGAATACACATACAAAGCATTCATTCCAGTAGGGCTGGTTAGTTCGAGTGAGTTTTCTGTGGTGTTGAGAACGCTTACGACGGGGTGTCTGTCATAATGTCGAATCATATTATCCACGTTACTGCTCAACATAAAACCAAATCTGTTTTCCAACCCGGCCTCTAGTGCACGACCTTCAGGCGAGTCTCTGAAATCTCTCAGATAGTTGTCTCTGAATTTGTAGTACTGTTGTCCGAGGACAAAGTTAGGAAACACCATCTCATTTGTCGACGAGGTACGCAGGACGTTCGACAGCCCTCTTTCAAGAGTCTCTTTGGGATAGGTACCCAACATGAGAACCGAGCCGAAATAGAAGTTGTTTGACGTGGCGATGAAATTTGGAACATCAAGGATCCGGCCGTTGTTATTACTATATTCCCCAGCCATCTCGTCCCATCCGCCAAGTTTGTGGCATCCAGAGACTTTGTCTGGGCCAAAATTGGGAATGACATCTCTATCTCTACCTTTACTGTTCTTGGCTGCATGATAATAACCCTCATGGAATCGTATTCCAAGATTTTCCCATGGGATGTTCACTTCAGATAACAGAGCCACGTAGAACGGCACTTTGATGGTTGAGCCAGGTCCTATAGGCATGCGTGTTAGGTTACGGTTTTGCAGCAGTCCGCGTTCCAACTCGTTGTCGCCGTTCAAATAGATAGAGTCCATAATACTGCGTATTTCCTTCGTCTGATTGGGGTCGGTGGTGACCATACGGTGGGGATTGTAGTCGGCCAGCAGCCGGATGCGTCCGTTTCCGTCGACAGCCGTAACGGTGATTCCGTCACCCAATGCTTTTGGGACTATAGCTGCCAATCCAGAACAATAGTTCTGTACATCGACCAACAAGTCGTAGTCGAGGCTTATCTGCACAGGTTGTGTTATCGAATCGGAGGGGATATAACTGTCGGCCAGCATCTGGTCGAAGTTGTAGGCAAACATAAAGTCGCCACGTAACGGGTAGACAACTTGGTGCTTGCCGTTGTAATGGATACGCTTGGATAAGTAACGGTTGTCCTCGGCCATCAGTCGGTGTGCGGACGCTCCCTCAACCGATACCACATCGTTGGGGAAAATCCTCATACCTGTCGATTCTTCTAAGCGGCATGTGACATCACCCAGTGGGTCGATGTGTATTCTGTTATTGGTCGTTGAGTTATTACAAAGGACAAATATGTCTCTTCCGTTTGAATCATAACAATATCCTGCGGGTATCTGATACAGTTTCCAAGAGATGCCCTCCCTACCCTCTATGTATATTGTCTTCAACGTATCCGAAATTGTAATAATAGTATTCTCAGGCATTAACCGGAGGCCGGTGCGATTGCCTGCTGCCAACAGATCCCCCCTCCATCTGCCCTTCACTTTGTTGTTGTCGAATAGGGGTTTCATGTCATAATAGACGTTGTTAACAACGAACTTGAACTTACCTTTTGATTTCTTTAAATGCAATATATCATGGGTACTTACAAGCGGAGTCTCGCGGAACTTGTCGAAGGCCGACTTAATGAAACTCGTATCAGAATTGAATGCTTTAAGGTTTTTTTCTAAGCCATACTCGGGATCATCGAAAAACGCATTGAGCGAGATTTTCAAGTTGCCGTCGTAAATGGACATTGCTGCCAGATCGTCATGTCGTTCCTGATATTTTCGGAACGAGGGGTTCAGATAGTTGTTCACGAACTCTGCCAACGGCTGCACCGATACCGAAAACGATTCGGGCGCATTGCGTTTCGATAGGGCATTGCTCTGTCGTATCGACGGGAAAGCTATCAGCAGGATGACTGCGACAGACACAGCCAGCACAACACCAAATTTCTTCTTTTCGTCACTATTTTTTGTATTTGTGAAACAGGCCTCCTGGTTGTCGAGATCCACGGGTAGCAGCACGGCAAACAGCGGTAAGAGCAGTCCCATAGGCGCCACCTTGGAAGTCATCGTCAGGAACGGGAAGTCCAAGCCCACAAAGACCACTGCGTTCAGGTTCACTAAAAACAGATAGGCAGACAGAATCAGAAGGAATAGACTTGACTGTAATGGCAGGTATTGCAGATACGGCAGTCTATTGTTGTTGTCCAGATTTTTTCGTCTAAACAAAACAAAAACATTCAGGGCAAGTAGCGCCATAATCCAAACCAACTTACGCGCCAGAGGCTTACCGTGTTCGTAGATGACATAGCGCAGCAGCGCGACGTCCCGCGTTTGGGTCAAGTATGAGACGGCATTCTGATTGTACTCCTTGTCTATCCTAAATTCGTCACTCTGCCCGATGCTGTTCAAGCGATTGCGTTGAATAAGGTGGTTGTCTATAAACCATTTGTTCGAAGTGGCATTCAGTATGTACTCCATCGACTTGTCGCTAACCCTCGCATGGTTGTTCTTTACCATCTCGTCAGGAGAATAGACTAAGGCATCAACACGTGCCTGAGTCCTTTCTGACGGCATAGCTGCGGCAATCACTTTTCTACCGAACGGATTCTTTGATATAGGTATCTGGGCGAATGCAAGTACAAACAGCGCCAATGCACCCGTACAAACAATGAAACGCCAACCTTTCTGCTTTTTATCTGTGGCAGAGAACGCTGCCACGACAAACCATACGGCAAATACCGCCAGCATGGGAAGAACCATTCCCGACTCATTATATATCAAGTGGAGAAATAGCAGGTAACATAACGTGTTCCATATCATGGCAATCCAGCAGAGCCTTCTCGTGCTCTTGCCACTATTTGTGGTAATGTTAAGCTCGTGGATGCAACGGACCATCAGGTAGGAATTGATGGCAAAGGCAACCAATGGAATCAATGCCTCCTTGGCGGCGACCCATAGGCTTGTGGAAGCCTTCAACAACAGTAAAGCGGAATATACGGTCAGTGGCAGTAATATTGCCAAGGCGAGTTCTCTCCTTGATGAAGTGATTTTTTTAGTTTGAAGCCAAGTAAGTCTCTTCATAATCGAAGTGAACCATTTTTTATCGCTATGAAGCCACCACAGCATCACGATTCTGCAAAGCAAGAATGCCACAACCAGTGAGAATGTCCATGTAAAATTATCCTTTGCTGTCATACGGTTGAATTCACTTGCACTCACATTCTCAATCGGCGGGAAGGTGTGCAACCTCCACAAAAGCACAAGTCTGACCGTGAGGAAGGCTATGAGGACCAAATAGACAGAGGTCTCGATGACAAAGAGTGTGCCTATAGGAGCATCGACCCTATTGCTATCATTGTTGCGTCTTAAATTGTAGCGCGGAATGGCATATATGATGCAAAACAGCAGCAGCATGACAATATACAGGTATATCGCATTATGATACACATCGTTTGCGCGCATGTTTTTTATCCGGAAGAGATACGACACCTGTGCTGTCCCGTCGTTCAGTCGATGCGAGGCCGGCTGGACCTCAAATTGTTCACCGACATGTATGTCTATTGTGGGCTGGAAACCACCTGAGTCGGTGAGGATGGGGCGATCCTGGTTGCCGATGATGTCCGCATATTGTGGATTTATCGACTTTCCTGCGCTGTCAACAATGTAACTCAGCACCGCCGAGGCCTTATATATGTTGTTGTCTGTCAGTTGTTCGGAAAACTGGTAATAAGAATGGTAGTCACTGCGATGGTCCACAATGTCCTGGATGTCTGTTGTCAGGAACATCCTTGTTTCGCCGTGGATGTTCGAGTCGTCGGGGAAATGGTACATAATGGGAAGCCTGTATCTAACATACACATCGCAACTGTCGCTCGTTACCTTGTATACCATGTTTCTGGACGTGGGCAGCCCGAAAAAGAACTGTCGGCCATCCATTTTGATGCCGTCCACGTCGTGATACCCGGTTGTTGACACCCGTTCCCCGTTCTTAAGGATATGACAGGTGTCGTTCACCAGCCTGTCGTTGGCGAGGAGGAACACCTTACCACTGGTGTTTTTTGCCCCAGGGGCATCAAGCACGTAGTTGTTACGTACCAGGTAACAGTCTCCCATCAGGCTCGCCATCTCTGCGTCTAGTCGGGTTGACGTTCCACGCTGCAACAGGTCAGCAAGATTGAAGCCCTTCCGGAATTTGCTCTCTTTGACCGAGTCAACTTCTCCGCCTCGCACCGAGAAAACAAACGTGTAATCGTCAATCTTTTTCCGCTTACTGTTCTCAATATACTTTATTCTCAACAATGTATCGCCATTTTGGATAGCCATCAACTCGTCGCCGTTGGCCATCGATAGTTCCTCAACACAGTTGACAACACTGAACTCCTCCTTGTCTTTATCCATTTGGACATAAAGGGGCAAACCGAAACCCTGCGAATGAATAGACATGCTGTCGTCCATCCACAACTCACCAACACGTGCCACCAGTAATGTCGAGTCCTGAAAACGATTGGAGCCAAGCCGTATATGTTTTCCCTTGGGATATTTGAATCCCTCCTGCTGTATGATGTGATAATCTGTATTCCGGTAATTGTCATGTTCGCCGTGCGACTTGGCATAACGTGCAAAGGTGAAATACGACAAAACCAGCGTCACAACGATGATGCTGAAGAATACAATGGTCCGAGATTGGTTCCAGGTATTGGGATTGAAAATAAACCTCCATACCAAGAGGATTGGAAGCAGGATTATTATCAGCAGAAGAAAAAGATTGAGTGACATGATGATTAATTGTAATATGTAGATATCAATATAAACCGCATTGGGGCAAAACGATTAAAAAAGCCGCGACGTTCGTCCTCGTCTTGTGCACCAGTGTATCTGAATTTAAAGTCTTTCAACGCATCGTCTGAAATATTGGGAATCCCATAGTTGCCGATAGAGGGGGCGTCTGCATTGTTAAACAATGACACATTCCAGTCGTAGGCTCGTGAATTAGTATTGCCTTTGTGAATGTTGCGAATTGTCTCGGCAATCGAGTAGAATTGCGAACAATAGAACATCAAGGCTCGCATATTGTACAAGTCATCATGGTTATGAAGATTGTTCAAAACGTCAAACAATGGCCTTTGAATATTGCTCCAGTAATTCTGGTAGACTCCAAACTTTTGGTAACGTATTAAACCGTCCATTACAGGCTTTAGTTTATCTTTCATTTCATCGGAAGTAATAGCCTTTGCCGTAATCTCTTTCGAGTTCCTTACAGAATCTGCAATGTTGTTTAAATCCGAGATGAGTTTGTACAAGCCATAGGCATTCAGATTGGTGCTAAGTATCTTGTATGGCTCTTCGACGCAATATACCGCCTTTTGCAAGACGCTGTCGGCGATATAAGCTCTGTCGCCAATCACCACTTGCAAGTCATTCTTAGCCTTGTCCAAGAAGATTCCCTTTTGGACAACAGATGCAAGTGGCGAGTGCGCATGGTTTCCTGTGGTAACATTTATAGGATTATTTATGTAGTCCTCAAGCAGCCTACCTGCGGCAATCAGTTTCCCAGACTTTGTGGCCAAATCAATAAGGTCTGGATTGTTACTCAGGCTGTCGCATTTTTGTGACTTTTCTATCAGTTTGGAGAGCTTTTTGTATTCACGATTATCCTTGAACAATTCTGGAGTGTTCTTCACTCTCTCTTGGAAATCACAAAGATCCTTTTCAAGCAATTTTTTTTCTTCTTGAGTTTTGGCATGCTTTTTTTCTAAGTCCACAATGCAATTTTTCGCATCTTTTGGAGTCTTGCATCCGGTTTGTGAACGCCAATCGTCGATGTCTGATTCCAAGGCTTTGATTTTCTCATTCAGTTCTTTGGTTGTGGCATCCATCTCCCCATTATCAGATGAATCCAGTTTAGGCCTTGCCCGATAGTGGAGCAGGATCCAAATACTTGCCAGCTGTAGCAGGATTACCACTATAATCAGAACTTTCCCCACAGGGTCGTAATTTTTATACAAGACTATCTCCTTCTTGGTAATGAAAGAAGTATCCGCAATCGCTTTATCGCAGGCAACATGATTAGATGGGACGGAGGTGTCACTATCTACAAACCACTTAAAATACGGAAACTCATGGTCCTTCGTTGTGTCAATAAGCATTAAGTATCGAACGGAGTCCGTTTGCGGTTGGGGTGGTGTTTCTGCTTGCTCCTGTCCAATGGCGGTCGTGCCCATTGCAAAAACCAAGGAAACTAAGAGTCCCAATCTCCGGACTTTTGCCCACACGGTAGAGTCGTCAACTATATTTCTCATTTTATTTTTTTTTATGGCTGTTGACATGATGTCAAATCTCTACTATAAGTTAACATTGGGATCATAATGGGTTGGGAAAAGTGTCATTTTTTCCAAATCAGTGATGTTGCTGCCTCCAGCATACCCTTGAGGGTTACGCCCGGCAAAGGATTTTCCTTTATATCCTATGTAGTAGGCTGTATTATCATCGATGTCCGTAAAGCCTTTCCAGAAATTCTCTTGTTTGAATTTGTATTTCATATCGTTGTTTATCAGTTTCAGCGATTTAAGACAGCAAAGGTCGGAATTGCAGTTGTAGCCAAGGTCGCGTTCGGAGAATTGCACTGACACCTCTTTCATGTTAAGTGTGAGCGTAGTATCATCGATTTTGAGATTTTCTCTCTCATTTCGATATTTTGCTTTTCTATATGCCAACCAATTAGAAAAGTTAACTCTAAAAATACCCTTTTTCTCATTCAGCATTTTTTCGAATGCCGACTGAAGCGGTTTGAAAAGAAAGGATCGCCCGGTCATGAGGACGAAATCAATACGGTTGGTGATATGCTCATCGGTTTTACCAAATATATTATCAATGGTCTCTTTTGCAATCATATTGCATACCGAAGCAATCTCATTCTTATCAATTTCTTCCACTGGGGTTAAGGATGTTTCATCCCAATCATTTTTTTCAAATGTTTTCCATTCAGACTCTTTTGATGAAATTATTTGATACTTAATGTCGGTGATCGTAGATTCATCCATTATCGGTTCTATAATTGCATCTGGAAAACAATTACAAACGGTTGGAATTGTTCCATTCTCGACATCGTATTTCTTTTTTGCCAATTCTATCAGACGCATGGCCTTATCCTGAGTTGTCGGAGGTAGCTTGGAAATTACCTCCATGAAACGCTCAACGAACACAGCCTTATCACATTTAGGATCTTTGGAGCTATTTTTGTATATTTGTCTGGCAACAATACGCGTGAAAACGTAATCAATTGCGCCACCGGCACCGGCTATGCCTCCCCGTTTATACGAAGATATCGAGGAGTTGGTGTCGCCCGGATTATAGTTGATGATGGAGAAATCTGTGGTGCCTTTGCCAGAGTCGATGATGAGGTACGCATCCTTTTGTTTTTCATCGTCCACATCATCGTTTATTCTTTGTAGGATTGTATCATTACTAATTTTGTCAGCTGCAACTGTTTTGACTCCCAGGAATGCGGCATCGCTTTCCGATATTACCCGAAAGTCGTATCTCATTCTACAATTTTCTTGATTGTTAATTGCTAAATTGTTAAGCTGGTTAAGATTATAGAGAAGTTCGTCGATATTATCTTGTGAATAGATATTGGGGACTAGAACCAAAACACTAGTTGCTTTGATATTTTCGGGTCTAAAGCTTTCGTATTGTTGTTGTGCCCCCTTTTCCGCAGCAGTAATAATCTGTTTGTATATGACACACAGCACAGGTATGATATTGCCTGTTGTATTGACTGTTCTTTCTTCCCCGTTGCTGTGTTTTTTCCATTTGACTTCGCATAAAGGTCCCACTCCCGCTGGATTTGCATACAAAACTTTAATGTTGAACAATTTTTCTGTGTATGGTTTTTCCTTACTCCACACAATATTTCTGCTTTCATTTTTATTTTTACCTGCGGCAGCCACGTTAAGGAAATTGATAAACGGTCTAAATGTTGCATCATCCTCAGTTATCTCTATGTCGGATTCTGGTTGTTCATTCAGAGTAAGATCTCCGTAAGATGCGGATTCTTCGGACTCGATATATTTATGAAAAGTGATGTTGCCGGTCTTGTAGTAATACGGGTTTTTGTCCCCGTCCTGCTGTGTGAAGAGCGTACCTGAGGTCGGGTTAATTAGCCTACGGTAATCTCTTTTGGTATATGTCCTTTTGATGGCTTCAACCAGTTTAATTGGCTGACACAGACCAGATGCTACATCTTGGCAGGAGAACATCGCTTGAGTAGCCTCTGACCCCAGGTCGATATTTATTTTTAACACATTTTTGTCTTCTGTTCGAATGATGCTTAGGAAACCCCTATATATGTTCCTCCTATTTTTCTTATAACTAAATTCTATTATCCCATCAAATCCGTAATCAACATTATCATTTATCGTGAACGCGTAAAATTCATCCTCTTCATGAGGGACTATTCTTCTATTGGTGGTACCGTTCGAGATTGTTAGGTTTCCTCTTGTTGTTACAACAATATCTGCGATACTACCATTTGAATTAACCATCTTTGCCTCTTTTGGTATTCGAAATAGGGGTTCTTCTTGGCTGCAGGAAACGACAACTACTCTGTTTTCTTGATAATCTTCATTGTCATCGGTCAAATGGATGATGACAATCCGTTCTTTTTTGCTCTGACCCAAAATAATGGGAAAATGATAAGCTGTCATAGTTATTGATAAATTAAGTTATTGTAAATTGATACTGAATATTTTACTATTGATATCCCATGAGAAAAACGCCGTTCCGTTATATGTTTGTACCTTTTTCCCGTAGGAACAGTCGAGATTATCGCCCAACAGGCGGACAATGTCGCTCCCATCGAAGTGAAGGCTTGTGATTCTTTTAGGGCTTTTTAGTTCGATTTTTGTAAGAATCTCACGTTCCTCATGCGGTTTCGGATATCTGATGGGGAGATTGAGCAGACACATACCCTCATTATGGTACAGTCTTACGGTTTTTGTGGTGAGGTCATTTCGCCCATCGACAAACGGCGAATATACCAGCCTGCTCTTCTTGCCCCGAGAGAGGTTGAGCAGGTAGAGATAGCTAAGCATCGGCGACACATCGACACGTATGACGGGAGCTATGGCTGGAATGGCTGTATGCACTTCGTTTTCGATATATCCTGTTCGACAACGTTCACTTCGTAGCACATGTTTGGCCACCTGCAATAGCCTTGCAGTGGCATCGGCATTGGACATGGTGCCTGCATCGAACGAACAAGTTAATGAATACCGCAGAAATATACGGTCACATGCATTGCTACTATTCAAGTCGAATATATTCAAAACAGCATAGTCGCACCCACAATTCTCTTTCAGCTCGTTTCTGCCAATGACATTGACCATTACATTATTATGGATTGTTCTTATCTTCGGGGCATTATCCTCATAATATTTTGCCAACATACGCAGGTTGTACTCGCGCAGTAGATTGTCTGATGCAGGTGGAAGGATACCTATATTTTCATTTACAAAATTGATGACGAGGTTATGCGACAAGCGGTTTGCATATTGAAATTGCAAGTTCATATTGTTTTGGGAAAAATCAGATGTTATCTCAATTCTCTTGCCTCGGTTGTCCGCATTTACCAACACACCGTGGTATGTGGGTGCCAGTCCCTTGAACGATTTTATTATCAACTGTGGCTCACCAGTCTTTGTCGTACCATCATCAGCGATAGTGATGCCTCTGCATGTGTAGAAGAACGACTTGCTGACATTGTCATTGTTACCTACCACGGTGGCAAGCACATAATCGTCGTTGCGTAGTCGCATCATGGCCTTCCGCTTGATGCTCATACAGCGTCCGTCCACGTAGATGCGGACAACAACCATATTGTGCCATACTGCCAGCAGAATAAGCAGTAAAATCAAAGCAACAACAATCAAACTTATGCCGACCAAGATCTCGTTCGTGATATATGTTATATCGAAATCGTCATCAATGTCAACGGTACGAGCCCTGTTCCCAAACACAGGGTCGTCGTATTGTTCTTGATATTGTCCTTTTAGGGAAATTGTGTTGCCAAATAGACTGCTATATTCTTTTGGATACTCCACCTTGACAGTGTCGCCAGGATAGATGTGGTGAGCCACAGCTGTTCCATGGCCATTAATACGGCATGAGTCGATATATACAAATCCGATATGGTCTCCGCACGGCTTCATGGCAAAGGCAATGGCATCTTTGTGGAAGTCGGCAATGACAAGCAGTGAGTCGAGGGGCGAGACTTTGTCGGGATGCCCTTCCTCGTAGGTTACATACCGGGTAAGGTAGATGTGCGGCTGGGTCTGATCCAAAGTCTCGACTTCAACGAATTTTCCTGTCTTGCGGGCAGTGAAATCGAACTCGCTGGTTGCCACCGACGGGAGTATGCGGTTGTAGCAGGCGAAATTTTTGTGCGCCATTTTCTTCATCCATTTGTAGTCTTGCAGCCACTGGTCATTGATGTCGCCGTCGTCGGTTATAAGGAGATGGAATACACGGTTGTATTGAGCGAAGTCCACCTTACCGTTCCTTGCGGTAAGATATACTGACAGGGGGCGTACTAGCGATGTAAACGACATATTGTATTGGAAATCGCTATTGCTGCCGCAAAGCTGCCGAACTTTTTTGAGCATTCCGAAGAAATCCACGATGCTGCCATCGTCGTGTATCAGGTACGACACAAGTTCCATGTCGGTATATTCGTTTGCATTCCTGTTGTCTTCCACTAGCTTTTTTATTGAGGCTCCGCTCTTCAACAACAAAAAACGGTCTTTATTTTTGTTGCCATGTGAGGCTACCAGGGAGTTCAACATATCGGGTATTACATACAGATTACTGCGAATCCTCCTATCAAGCATGGATCCAGACGTGTCGAAACTAACCACCCACAAGTCGGGCAGCGAGTCTTTGGGAACGATTCGTGATGGTGTCGTGTCCATCTGTGCCCAGACTGGGGTAGAGATCGCAAATACGAGTAGCAGTAAAAAGTAGATTTTCTTCATATAGGTAAAAAAGTCTTTATAATGCTCTGCTAACGCTTTGTGTCACGATATCTATAACGCGAGCGAATGAAGTCGCATCGAAGTCATTGAGAGCCACAGCGTTGCCAGTTGGACCGACGATCTCCTTCAATTCGTCGAAATAGGAACGGTATTGTCCTCCAGTGGCAACAAAGGCGGTGACGTTTTGGCAACGGGCAAAACGGGTATGTACACGGTCGATAATGTTGTGCCATTCGCCTCGCGACTGCCCTCCATCGGAAAAGATGACAACAATGGGTTTATAGTCGCCTTTCTGTTCTAGCTCTATGTTATTGGGAACAATCTCTTTGTCCATGCAATTAAGTAGTTGACTGAGACCGACTTCGAGATTGGTCCATCCGAGTGCTTTTATGACCGGCAACTGTATGTCAATCACACTGGTCAGCGGAACAACTTGACGGGCCTCGGTGCTGAATGTAATGATGCTGACATAACCTGTCTCAAGCGCCACGGGATCTTTACGCAGTTTATTGATAATTCCTTGTAGTCCTTCATTGACCGCGGCCATCTTGTCGCCGCCCATGGAGCGGGATACGTCAATAAGGAAATAAATGGGTAGTCTTCTGTTCATGGGGTTATTTTTTTTCGTTTAAGGATGTCGTTTATGTATTTCTCCCAGCCCAAATCTTGAAGTTTCTTTTTTTGTTCTAGGAATTTGTAACCGTAGTAGTAATCAGAGTTGGTATTTTCGTTTTCGCGGAGATGGCCTGCCAAATGGCTATTGGCGCGAGATGCATAATAGTTGAGCACTAGAGCAGAGCCGATATTGCAGAAACCCTCAGCCTGTTCGCCACCATCCACTCCATTGTAAAACACCCAGTAGTGGAGCATCTCATGCGCAAGAACGGATTCGAGCTGAATCTTGGGCATCCCATTGAGGATGAATATTTCGGAAGTGGTACGTCGTGGATTATCTGGCCAAATGTGTGATACGCACAATCCTTGTGCATTTGGAGATTTCTTCTCCATTTCCTCTTTAGTCACTACCGTGATACTCTTGAGCCCATCTCGGTAAATCTTAAATCCTGCCCTGCCTAGCAATTTGATGACAAAATCGGTAGACTTATCAAGTTCCTTTCGGGAGTTGACACAAGTTTCCTGACATAGGCCACACACTTGTCGGTCGTTTCCGAGACTAAAACCTATCTGTCCTGTTTTTTTTGAGAGTGTAGAGTATCTGCCGATGATGCGGTGACATGATGAGCAATACTTGATTTTACCCTCACGCTTGTGCTTGTCACAGGCACGGTTGCCCCATTCGTCAATCCAATGGAGACCAGTGATTTCTTCACCGCAGATGGCGCATTTTGCATTACTCATATTACTCGTGTTGTGGAAATGAAAGTCCATTTCCCGCTTTTGTTGGTTTCACAGCTCATCTTTACTTTCCCGTTCGAGGTTTTTTCTATCGAAAGGTTCGGCCCATCATCGAGTACTAAAGTCGCTTTTTTGATGTGGCCTGTATATGTTCTTGTATCGTCGTATTGATAGGTGTTGGTCAGCTTAATACTTAATACGCCGGAATCAATAACGCTAATCGACATACGGAAAGCGGTCTCAACACCATCATACACTATGGTTCCATCGTATATCCTGCAAACATCGACGGACGAGTACATATTGGACTCCGATGTGTTTTGTTCCGAACAGCATCTTATTGTCAGGATAGTCGCCAACAGAAGTATCGCTATAACAGCGATGCCGGCAACCCAGCTTTTGCTGCCACCGCTTCTCACTTTCGAAGGTTTTGACACTTGCCGCAGTTTGTTGTCGACTCCTCCAAGGAACAGAGTGTATCGAATCAACTCCAGCGCCTCGCTCTCGTCTTTGTTATTCGAGACGGTGAAATACTCGTATAACCTAACGATGTGTTGGTCACGCTCGTCTGCGCTGTGGAGGAGGGTTTCGTATATCGCCCGGGACACTACCGGCGTCATCAGACACCGCCTTAGATTCGTGTCTAATACATAGTCAATGGTGGTGTTCTCTATCGTGGCGGGGTCTATGGTCGAACGGTTGTCCACGATGAAGCCGCGTAGCTTTGCCAGCTGCTTTATAGTGTCTTTGTCCATTATCCTATAAGAATTTAATAACCTTTAGCGAGAGTCCGTTGGACTCATTGTTGCGCAGCTCCATTCCAGGTTTCAGCACTGTTCTATCGCCGGGGGGCATGGGATTAGCTGTACCGTCCGTGACCAGTGTGAGGTCTTTCATGCCGATGTTGTAGAAAATCCACTGCCCTTTGTAGAGCCGCAGGAAGGCGATGGTCTTGCGATCCTCCTTGGGCAGCAGTTCGTTGAACGAGCAGTTGGCAAAGAAGTGCCATTTGTGCAGTTGCTTTTCTTTGCTGCCATAGAGTCTTTTCTTCATTGGTGTCCACTGACCTTTGTTTTGATAATAAGTCTCGAATACAGGTATCTGATACTTTAGTTGATGGCCACAGAAAGGGCATGTTTTTTTCTTGTTAAGCACAAACCAGTGCTCGCTGCATCGGGGATTGTCGCATGGCTGCATGAGGTCGTGGGTGTTGGCCAGAGCGTCCTCCCATTCCGATGCGCTGGGACGTAGTGATGGATTGTGCAACCCATCCTCGAAAGCGCGGTGGAAGAGTCGAGAGAGATACGCACCAGTTATCTCGCATGGCAGTCTGTCGGTGTCGCTCCAATCGACGGGTTTGTAGTTCTTCTTTTCAGGGTGGTTCGACTTGTCCTTGCTGTCCTCAACGAACACAGCCTCTGTGCCATAGGCCAGTATTTCTTCCTGCTCAGCGGTGTCAGCCTTATGGCGTTTCTCACCTATTAAGGGATGACGGTGCAACAGGTATAAGTAGATGAGACATGCCATGGCGTGTAGGTCGGTCTGTTGCGATGGCAGCACGTTGCCACCATAAACCTCGGGAGCGATGAAACCGCGTGTGCCGAACACTCCTGGATCGTACTTGCCGGGAACTACCAGCTCGTCAACATCTATCACCAGCACCCTGCCCTTGTTGGGGTTGAGCAGCACGTTATTGTATGACAGGTCGGAGTGGCTCAGTCCGGCCATGTGCAGCCGGCGCACGGTACGAGCCAAGTCCCACGAACACTCAAGCATGTTTTTCCAGTTTCCGAGTTCGTCCAAGTTTACTTGGGCGCGTCCCACAGGGATGGCAAAATGGCTGCCCTTCTTTTCCTCGCCTTTCAGGATGTCACCATTCTTGAAGATAAAGTCTGACGGATAGAGGGGCATGACGATACCCAGTCGCCCTTTGTTTGTTTTTATTATGTCGTATGGCCAACAGAATCGTTCCTTCCACACCTCTTTGCCTTCGTGCTCGAACAGTCCTTTGTAGTAGGTGCCTACAAGCTCCTCCAGACGTTCGCGCGATTTCTGGTCGGGGTCTTTCAGGTAGACACCCACGGCAAAGGAGTTGTCGGCCGCGAAAAAAACTTTTTTCTTTGCCCCGAAACCTCTCTCCTTTTTCAGAACAGTGTATTTGCGTTTTGGGTCAATGATTGAAACAAGGTCTATGGTATCCATATCATTGTCTAAATTACTTGTTTTCAATATTTATTTGTACATCACGACTGAAATTGTGCGGTCGTCATGTTCTTGATCGATGTAGTAGTTGAGCCAGTCACAAATATCAACGGCAGGTCTCAAATGCCCGCTTTCATCGCTGATGTCGTCCACAAATTGTCGCCACTTTTCGGGATTGTCTAGGGCGGGGGTGTCTTTGAAGTAGCTATCGGTAATTCCATCGGTCATAGAGATAACCGTGGGCTTTGCCTCGCTGATGAGATAGTGTATGCGTTTCAATAACGCTGCCCCATCGTCGAATATACCGTTCGAAGTGACGAAAACTGTCTCCCCAGGGAAACTGCCGCTGTCGCCCTTGCCGAGTAGTGTGAGCTGCCCGTCGGTCAAGGCTGCAGTGATGCCGTCGCCAATTTGGAAAGCAGCACAGAAATAGCTGCCATCGGCTATCGGTGTGGTTATGGAGAGCAAGGCAGTGGTATGGTAGAACTTCAGTGGCACCTGGTTATCATCGGCCAGTTGCATTAATCGTTTCCTGCCATGGAGTGCTGCGACAGGTAATATCTCATATAGACATCGGGACAGCCTTGGGTCGGTTTTCATCTCGTCTTGCTGTGACTGCAGGTTGTTGATGATGTCCATGAGTTCGTCCTCCTTCGCCCTTACGAGTTCAAAGAGACGGTTGCCTACTTCGCGGCAGAACACCTTAGATCCTGTGCTCGACAATTGCGCCGAACCGGCTCCGTCGGCTACAATTGACAGGGTGAAGGTGTCCACCCTGCCGATGTAGAAGTCGTCATCCCTATATGTCCCCCTGTTGGCATGCATACGTCCGCGGTGGCTTGCGGCAACAATGTCCACAGTTGGAGACAGTAGCGACATCCAATCCTTATCGGGCTTCACCTTCTGCTCTGAAGGGATATCTTTCCACAATAAGCGTGGATTTTCGTTGATGAAGCACGTTAGGCGGATTATCTTGGTCTGGAGCTCTATCTCCATCCAATAGTCGCGTGATGTAAGCGGTGTTCCTTTCAGTACTTTCTCCAACTCATCGTACGACATGTCATTTCCCTCGTCCGACGTACGTACCGAGGCAACAGTATCCTCTCCAATGAATTCTGCCAGAGGGTAGCTGTACTCTATGGCGCACATAGGATTGGGGATGACTATTTGCTCGACGTCTTTTACGATGGACTCGTTTCCGCCAGACAACTTCCCTTCCTCATCAGTATCTGTCTCACATTGGTCGCGGATAGAACCGTTCTCACCTACATCTAGCGCAATCGGTTCCGCATCGGATTCAGTCGCAGCGTTTTTGTCCTTCTCGTCCGACATTCTTGAAAATAATTTTCCGAAACACATAATTGGCTGAAATCAGAGTAGATCACCATCATCGTTGAAGTCGGGGAGAGGAGGTAATTCGCCGATATCACCACTGCCACCTCCGAAGTCTTCTCCTGGTGCTGGGGCATCGCCTCGATTGAACGAAGCATTAGCACTCTGTGTGACCCAAATGAAGAATTTCTTGAATGTCTCGGCGTTGGCAGTAGGCAAATAAATCACATTCTCCTCGTGTTGTGTGATTTCTGTCAACGTCTTCTTTACTTCAGCATCTTCGTTAGTGGTAGCGGCAATGAGATAGTTGATTTTGTGACGATTCAGCTTTTTCAGCTCGGTTTCCAAAACAGACTTGTCGGTGGGACGTCCGTCAGTGAAAATTACTACAAATGCCTTATAGTCACCTTTTTCGGTCTCGCTGTTCTCGGCTAGGTCGTTTTTCAGCGATTCGTTCAACAACTTGATTGCATCGCCCATAGACGTGGTGCCGTTGGCGTTGATTTCGGGTAGATTGGCGATGTCGGGAACGTAGGTCAGCTTCATTGCCATCTCAGCCTTATCGGCAAAAGTGATAATGCTCACATAAGCCTTTTCCATACTCACAGGATCTGTGCGCAGAGCCTTGATACAGATGTCGATTCCATTTTTTACCGAGGTGAT
>AUXO010474213.1_pt1 | contig 24195 bp, 28 predicted proteins | sample 768731 | NCBI WGS metagenome assembly AUXO01 (sample SAMN02715735, study PRJNA202380) | gut metagenome | biome: sheep rumen | host: Ovis aries | place: New Zealand: Palmerston North | reverse complement strand
ACCCGGCGTCAAGTGCTGCCTGATATGCGGATTTTCCTGCCGGTCCTGCCGGTCCCGTACTTCCTGCCGGTCCTGCGGGTCCCGCCTCCCCGTCCTGGCCATCCCTTCCGTCTCTTCCGTCCTGACCATTGACAAGCTGTGCAGATGTTTCCTGACCAGTGCTGTCTGTGACCGTGATTGTTGCCCCGGTCTCAGTCTGCTCGACCGTCACAGTCGGTATCCTCTCTGCCGCGGCCTCTGCTGTCTCCGCACTTTCCGCCGCACTTTCCGCCGCTTCTTCCGCCTTTTCTACGGCAGCAGTCAGGGAAACGTATTCGTTTGTACTCTCAATGTCGTCCTGCTGTACAGGCGCGCGTTCCACATCCATGACCAGGTTCTTACTGCCTTCGCGGATGGTATCATCGCTGTCCTTAATGATGACCAGCTCCACCGGTATCCGTCCCGCAATGATTGTCGCCTGCTGTGTAAGCTCCGCATCCACTACGCATCCATCTGATACGCAGGGGAGATCGAAAATTGTCCTGTCAGGCTTTTTGCCCATCAGATGTACGGTATGCCCTTCAGGAACGTCCTTGATTTCTGCCCCGTCCATCAGTAAAAAGCGCACTTTCGTTCCGCCATCATACTGAGAGGCTTTGATGTGCTGTACCGGGTCTCCCCCGGCGAAATTAATAATGATTGTCTGCATGGTTTCCCCCATTCTTCTTATCTGTATACGGAAACGCCCGCTGATTTTGCTGTCTGTGCCAACAGTTTGCCCAGGTTCTTTTTGGCCGTGCCGACCTCGATACTGCGGTATCTCTCTGTCAGGACATCGAAATCTGTTTTGATAACTTTGGCTGTCAAGGTAATCCCGTATTTTTCGTATGTGATCGGTACGGTGTCGCAAAGATTGATTCTTGCCCCGTCCGCTATTGTGGCATAATCAAGACTCTGCCATGTCGGTGCGAATGCAATTTTTGCCGTGAAGTCGGGTCCCGCACTGCCGTTCCGTGCTGCATAGCTCGCTGCCTTTGTCCGGAGATCGGCCGCACTCGGAACGCTGTCCTCATAGTCTGTCGTAAAATCTATGATTTTTGTCCGGCAGCGGAATGCGCCCATTTCGTACTGTGTGTCGGCAGGTATCGCATATTCCGAACTCACGTATGTCCTGGAATTTGAGTCATAGTAGTATCCGTATACGGCATTGAAATTTGCATTTATGGCATTTTCGATATCCAAATTGGTCATATTGACGCCGTATGTGATACCGATATCCCGCACTGATCCCCGCCCGGATGCCGTATATACATGGAATGTACGCCCCATATTGTCATACCCGAACTCGCAATTCCAAATATCCGTCATAGACCCCGCTGCTCCCATCAGTGTTTCCATCAGCGTCCGCGGTGTCCGGATGTTCACAGATGCCGTGTCCGAAGCCCCATAACACACGATAGATAGACCGCCCATTGCATCATACTGTCCGGAACTGCCGACATGCACTATACGAGACCGGAGAGCACTAATGAGAGATATGCAGTCATACTGTCCGGTGATCGGCCGCACTGCGATATATTTCGCCTGGCGGGAAATGTGTTCCGCTGTTATTTCTATACGTCCTGTCAGGAGCGGCCTGACCGATGTGATCCTGAATAGCTGCTCCGCGGCCCCGTCTGACGGGACTGCCTTAATGATATACCCGGCAGCAATTTTATCCCATATGGCCCCGCCGACCGGATAGGTCATTTCCATGTAGTATTCACCATTACGCTCTTCCACGACATGGCAGGAAACACAGTCCGTCAAAGTCCCGATTCCAATCGTACTCGTATAATCGACGTTCGCCGTTGTTTCAGGCTCATATAAAATAGGAATCATCGGCTCACCCCCTTACAGCATACAGAAGCGCGGTGTCATCCGCACGGACGATACGGTCGAGCTATCGTTGGTGGTGACTGTGATCTCGTTCAGGCCGGGCCCCAATACCGGGAAGTCCCCGCTGATCGAGCTGTTAGCCAGCGTCCCGTCCCCGCGGTATGCCATACGTATCTCGCTGTCCACATTGATATCATATATACGGTTCGGTTTTGACAGCGTTTTGCCGCCGACCGTGATCGCCCCTACGAAGCTGTACGTGGAGATCAACGGCAGGGCGGTATATACGTACGGATTATATATTTTCGAGACCTGCTCCGAGCTGTTTCCTGATATGCTGTACACGAGCTGGCCGTTGCTGTATATCGCTATGTTCCCACCCGTTGATATAGTGACATCTGCATACAGCACATCTGATATGTCTGTCGATATATATATGGTAGCCTCAGACCCTGCCGCTACCGTCGCACTGCCGATGGCGCTGGTCGAACCGAACTTGTATACGTAAAATGTCCTGCTGCTGCTGCCGCTGTTGACGCATCTGATCGTATACTCGCCGTCTGCTGAGGCGGGCAGTACAGTCTGCGTTTTCCAGGTGCTCCCGATGCAGAAAATAATATTTTCGTATCCCACCTCCTGGAGGTACCGGAACGGCCGGCAATTGAATGATAAATCGAACACGGCACTTTGGTTATTCCTGGCGGTATGCACATCAGGCAGGAAAGGCCCGCGGAACTCTGCCAACCGGTAATGTCTCATGTCATATGAATCATACAGCTTGTGATACCCGGGATCAGACAGCAGAAAATTCCTTAACTGGGCCCCGTATACGGGGAAATTCTCTGCAATGCAGCATTCAGGATACGTCAGGTCATAATTCATGTATCCACCATTATCAAAAAGAAGATCCCCGTTCCGCCCCGGTACATGCACCTGTTCAATGTCTCTGGCGGGAGCTCCGTATGTCCCCCGCCCGAGAATCTCCATTCCGTATGTTTCTGTTAATTCGACTCCATTGAAATATATTTTTCCCATTTCTCATCCGCCTTTTATGCGTATACCGTGATCTGTCTCATAATCCTGTCGGTGACTATGTCCGCAAGCGCATTCACATCCTGCCCCTGTGCGCCATTGACTATCATATGAATGCCGCCGATATTCGTGCCGCCGGACATTCCTGCTGTCGCTCCTGCCTGAGAAGTTGCCCCGCTCGCGATCGAGTATGCTCCTGCCCCGGACAGCGTGCCTGCCCTGACATCAGCAACGTCAATAGGAGAGAGCAGAGGATCGACCAGACTTTCGACCGCTTTTCCAACTTCCCTTGTCATGTCCGTGATACCCAGAACCAGACCGCTGCCGAAGAAATGACCGATCTTATCACGGGCCACCTTGGAAGGAGAGTTGATCCCCAATTCCGCTTCCGCCGCCCAGACAGCTTCCTGAGCAACGGACCTGGCCGCCTGCGTGATCCAGTCAACGCCGTCGTATATGCCGTCCGCAAGGCCTCTGTCGAAGTATTCGCCCGCTTCTTCCATTTTCCACGAAGGGGACTGTACGCCCAACGCCAAATTGGCGGATTCAACTACATCAACACCCATCTCCGCCGCCGCGTCTTCACATTCCTTAGCGGCGTCCTGGATACCTTTTGCAAGGCCTCTCGCTGTCTCCGCACCGGACGTCTCCATGATATCAGCAAGACCGCCCATGCTTTTCTGGATGTTTTCCGCACCGCTGTCAAGCATCTCCTGGCCCCACTGATTCGTCATATTCTTAATGTCTACTGACTGGGACCATAAATCATTGGCCTGCTGTAATTCCTCGTCACTCATATTGACGAAAGCCTGAACGTAATTCGAGCCTTCGGGGCCCATCTGTGCGAGATGCTGCAGGAGATCAGTGTTAATACCCCTGTCAGCCAGCTCCGCCATGTTCTGTTCCCACTGCGTCACGCCATCGATCTGGCTCTGCATATTGTTAAGAAGGGTTTCTGTCGAGATTTCGGAGCCGGTCTTGAACTCCTCGAACATGTTCATCTGGCTTTGGATAGCCTGCTGGGTGTTGTCAACCAGAGTCGTAACGGCATTTGCAAAATCTGCTGCCGTCTGCTGCTGTCCTTCGGAAAGCTGGTTCCATGCGTCCAGAGCCTGTCCGGAAACTTCAATGCTCGCCTGCTGCTGTGTGTTCCCCTCTTCCTGGGCGGCTGTGTGCTCCTGTGTCGCGGCTGTGAGTTCCTGATACTTGCCCATGTACAGATCAGCCTGGGCCGTCGCTTCTTCACTCAGCCTCGTTGCCTCGTCCATGGCGTCTTTGGCCTCAGTCTGGGCCGTTCCGTTTTCGTTGAGAGCTTTGCCGACGAGATTCAACGCCTCAAAGACAGACATCTGCTTGCCATGATAGTCGACCATGCTGTTGATGTCCTGACCCAGCAGCCAGAGCCGTTCGTCTTCGAGCTTATTTCCCTCAGCCTTTGCATTTTTCAGGTTCTGTTCGGCATTTGTGACCGCAATCTGTGCTTCCGCGACTGCCCGGTATGCGTCAGAGGCCGCGTCATAATATGCTTTGGCCATAGCGAGCTGTTTGACATGGTCGATGTAATTGTCGATCGCCTGTGAGGACATGTTCAGCTTGCCCGTGGTATCATCGATCCCCAAGCCCATTTCGGGGTACTGGGAATTGAGCTGCTCCATGATCCCGTCCATCTCAGCCTGCTCGGCAGCCGTGCGGTGCGTTTTGCCAGCGAGCTCGTCCAGCCTTTTCGCCAGTTTTTTGGCCTGCATCGCGTTGCCTTCTGCGGACGCCGCGTTGCTGTCGAATCCGCTTTTCATATTGTCTAATGCGGACTCAATTCGGTCATTTGATCTTTCGACCGTTTTCGTCAGGTCTTTCAGCTCCTGGGTAGCGGGAGAAATGGATTCGGCCGCCTCTTCCATGCCTTTATCGATAGTCGCGACAAGGACTCCGATCGCGGCCGATGCTGCTGCGATCGCCGTGATGAAAGCGAAGATTGGATTCGCGACCAGTGACCCAGTGAACAGAGCTGTTGCCAGTTCCGCCGCCTTTATCGCGAGAGTATATGCCGCTGCCGCTCCGACAACCGTAGCCAGGCCTGCCGCCGCAGACGCCAGAAGGGAAACAACGGCAGGGTGTTCTGCGACAAATGCCTGTATCCCCTCGACCACATCAGCGACCGCATTGTATACGTCTGTCAGCACCGGGTTTAACTGCTGACCGACAACAGCAGCCAGGTTCGCCATGCTGTTCGTCATCCGCTCATGGGCATGCTGAGTCGTGTTTTCCATGATCTCGTATGCGGAAGCTGTCGCCCCGGCACTGTTCGTGACCTTGTCCAAATTGACGCGGAAATTCTGAAGACCCTGAGAAACAATGGCATTGGCGGCCTTTCCTGCTGCCTGCTGCTGCCACAAATTCATAAAGGCTTCGCTGTCGTTTCCGCATTCCTCATAGACAATTTCCAGAACATCTGCCAGGCTTTTTCCTTCCCGCTGTAACTGGCCGAAGGACTTGCCCGTCTTTTTCTTAAGTATCTGCGAAACCTGCGTGCTTTCGTCACCCAATTCGGAGATCATACGGGAAATGTATGTTGTTGAATTGGCTGTATTGATACCCGCTTTGGTAGTCGCAATGTACGCGGCCTCCAGATTTTCCAGGCTGACATCATACGCACTGGCTGTTGCAATCGCAACGCCCATATTCTGGGCCAGATCGGCAATGGTCGTCACGCCCAAATTCTGCGTCTGGATAAGGGAATCGGAAATATGCTGAAGATCAGACTGTTCATCCCCGTAGGCATTTGTCGCTGTTTTCAGGACGCCAAGTGCGGAAGCTGAATCTGTGAAGCCTGCTGTTGCCAATTCTGTTGCGACTCTGGCATCATCGACCGCTGTCTCTACGGAAGAACCTGCGGAAAGCGCGCTGTAAGCCGTCTCCGCAAGATCTTTAGTCGCCTGCCCGGAAGCATTGGAAAGCTTCATGATATCATCTGACATCTTGCCGACATTTTCCGTCCCGGCGATCGTGCTGACCTGTGCCAGTGAATATTCGAAGGATTCCGCCGCCGCCGTGCATGTGGCGAACATGTCCGTCAGCTTTTTGACCGCCGCAATGACTCCTGCTGAAGCTAAAGCCGCCTCCAGGTTGGAACCGGTTTTCTGGCCCTGTTCGCCCAGACCCTCGACCGCTTCGGAAGCATCTCTGGCGGCCTTGGTGAGCCCTTTCGCATCACCCGTAATGTCGACTGACAGTGTGTAATCAGCCGCGAACATCTGCGGAAGGTATATGATTTTCTTTTCTCTTTCTTTTTTCATTCTTTCCTCCGCCGTTTCCTGCCTGCTGCCGCGAGAACCTTATCTATCCAGCCCTTTTCTTTTTTCTCTATTTCTTCTATTGTCTTTATCTTTTCTTTGAAATCGACTTTTTTATCCGCCGTCATTTTCCCGCTCTTTTTCCACAATTTGCGGAACTGCTGACGTTTCTTCCGCATCCCGTTAACGACCGCATTAAGCACAGCGTCCCTTATGTATGTGGTGTCCCTGACCGTCTTGTCTTCCCATGCCCGCATGATAAAAGCAATTTCCACCGGCGTCAGGGATTCGTAATCTGCCTTGCTGAAATGGAACTCCGTCACAAAAAAGGCCAATTCCATTTCCCGCTGAAAATTCTCCCGTTCTTTTTGCTCCGCCTCCGGGACCGGCTGTGTCCGGAAATACTGATATTCCGTCAGCCTGCTCGGAACAGAAAACCCAGATCACGCTGCAGCGCGGAAACGATCTGCGTGCAGACCGGGGCGTACCCAACTTCGTCCATGTACTGGTTAGCAATCTGGATGGCCTTCTTAGCGGGGACGAAGATATCCCTGTTATTGGTATCCACGAGAGCAACAGAAAAATACTGCTCGATCGAATTAAGCGGATACATGCCCTTTGTCGCAAGGAGCTCGGAAACGACCGAAAGCCCTGTTTTTGCTTCATATAACTTAATCCTCTCGCGTGTAAAATGCAGATCATATGTAACGTCGTTAATGGTAAACATAATTCTTTTCTCCTTGTGTTCTGGATTTAGATCTTTAAAAAAATGCCCGGCTGTTCAGGCCGGGCACGTAGTTACTTCTTATATTATGTCTGTCCTCAGGAAGGGAGAGTGTCTGTGGAAGGAACCTCAACGGACAGGTCGGTCAGCTTGCCAACACCGGAAAGCGTGATGCTGTATGTGACTGCATCGTCATAAGGCGCTTCAAGCGGGAAATCCGTGATGGCAGCAACGCCGCCGAACAGGCCCTTCTTTGCCTTCGCATCGTAGACTTTGATGCAGACAAGATCGCCACTCGTAAAAGCTGTGGAGAGAATCGCCTGGCTGGCATCGTCCTTGACATAAAGGCCGTCCAGATCGATGCTCCACTCCTTCATGCCTGCAATGCTTGCCTTCCAGCCGCCTTCCGTATCTTTAGTGGATACCTCGATGGTATCAGCGGACCTGTTGATCGTCAGACCCTGCTGACCTGCAACGGCCAGGATATTCGCACCTGTCGCGTCCCATACTGCCAGAAGGATATCCTTACCGGCAATAGCGGAAGCCGCAGAAGCGGAAAAATCGCAGTAAGCCCCACCGTCATATTCGCCGGTAAACATCTGTTTAATGTAATTAGTCATTGTCTTGTTTCCTTTCATATTTTGCACATGTATCCATAAGCGATCTTGACTGACAGGCCGACAACTGCATGTTTCTCCCCGGTCTCATCTGTCTGGATGGACTGGATGCCTGTCTCTGTCTGTGTGACCAGTGCGTACGGATCATGGATATCAATGTCGTCTGTCAGCGCCTCCTCCAGAGCCTGAACCATATGCAGGACAGGCACGGAAGAAGGAGATTTTTCGGCAATTACATGGACGTTAACATCGAACTGGGTAATGTATGTATTTTTGCTGTTCGCCGGATTTGCAGAAACCAATTCCAGAAAGAAGAACGGGCTTTCCGCATTGACCGGCACCGCATCATAGCAGCGGTATGGCGTATGCTGCTCGACCTGCTGTTTTATCAGCAGCAGGAGAGCAACGGGATCAAATTGTTTGCGCATGGCTTCCTCACTTGTCTAACTGTGCCTGGACGAACTGCAGAACGTCTCTTTTGAAGATCGGCCGCTGCGTTTCCACATTCCGTTTAAGGTAATATTGCGGTTTCTGGTAATGACCATCCGCGTGCCGGTGACCATACTCAACGTGCGGTGCATACTCTTTGGCGTATCCCATGGTATGTCCCGAAACGCCTGATGATATGCGAAGCTGGCCTGTCTTGACCGGTGTCCCGCCCGGCGCCCTTGCCCGGTTCAGTATGCTCATTGTCGTCTTTGAGAGCACGGGATCAATGTTAATGGATTCTGCTTTCCGCAGACCTTTTAAGACATCCCCTGTCCTGATAGTAATATGTACGCTCATTTCACTTTTGCTCTTACTCTTACTCTATCTCTATCTCTGGTGGACATCTGGTGGACAATGTCCACCGCCCGGGGAGACAATGTCCACCGCCAGGAAAGACAATGTCTTCCCGTTAGACCCGATGCCTGCGCACATGGAAAATTGTCCACCGGTCCGGCGATACGACTTCAAGCACCTTCATGTCATGTCCCTCGACCCTGATATGCGTCACGCCCCGGGGAACCTGCCTTTCCGGCAGCGGGATCATGACCGCCAAATCGATCACACTCATATCCCTGTCAGATACAGAAGCCCCTGTCTTTACCCAGGTCTGTGTTCTGCATTTGGTGTCCAGGAGAATCTCAAAACTGTCCCCGTCAGGAACATCGTCATTCAGTTCGTCCGATACGACCGCCTGTTTTAACAAAAGGCACTTTTTCCAAACCATCTTTATCCGCCTCTTTTTCCGCTTTTAATAGAAACGCAAAATCTTGTTTCCAACATCTGCCGCATGGTCTGCCCGGTACCGTTCGATCTCCGCATCATATTCGCTCAGGATGTCCGAAACAAAGGATGTGTTGATATTCGCTGCGCCCTCTGACTGGATTCCTTCATAATATACGCGCCTTGCCGCCTTGACTGTGGCATCTGCCGCTATACTTTCGAAAGCGGAAGGCAGTTCCGCCACGCCCAGTCTGATACAAAGCCTGTCCGTTACGGTCTGTACAAGGTCCTCCAGAAGCGCGTCATCGTATATGTCGTCTGTCCGAAGCCTTACTCTTGCCAATATGTCCATGGTAATTGCCTCATTGAAAGCCCGGCAGACATTTCTGCCCGCCGGGGAAAATTGTCATATTATCAGCCTTCGCCGCCTTCGCCGCCTTCGCCGCCTTCGGACTCTGCGGCCGCCGCAATGGACGCCTTGAAGATTCCGCTCAGGTCTTCAGCGTAGAAAACAACGCCGTCAAGGATGACTGTATCCACAGAAAGCTCGCTGTCTGCGAGAGTGTGCTTCACGCCGATCAGGCCGGTCTCGTCATAGGTCAAGCCGAAAGTCTGCGCGACATCGCCAGAAGCGGGGATGTAAGCACCGTTCAGGTTTTCTGTCGCAGTGCCGATAACAGTACCCTGGGTGACCCCTTTAGAAAGGAAAGCGCGGCCCAGGCCCAGAAAATTCTCGATATAGCTGAAGCCGAAAGCCGTCTGGGTCGTGATGCTCGCTGTTGCCAGATAATCAGCAACATCCAAGGGGTTAATGAAAAATACCGGGGTTACATCGTAGTCCTCGTAGTAGTCCTGAATCTTGCCCCATACTGCTGCCAGAGCTGCCTGAAGACCGGGGGCAATGGGAGTCGCAACGCCGAGGCCGGAAGCAAGGTTCGCAAAAAATGCGGATTTGATCGTAGCGCGTGCGGTACCGACCAGTTTGGAATCGAGTTCATTGATCGCAATTGCCCTGCCGCTTTTCTGGATGGCTTCCGCTGTGGTCCTGCGGCGGTACTTGTGCCAAGTCATCGTATATGTTCCGGCAAGCGCACGGGTGACTTTGGTAAGACCAATCTTTTCACCCTCGCCGACCTGCTGTGCTACGGTGCCAACTGTCGCCTTGTACAGCTTGATGACAGAACCCTCTACCATAGGGATCATGCGTGTGATGCCCAGAGCTTCCCGCAGGACTTTGATGCTCTGCGCAAACCTGGAAGTAATGTCGATGGAAATAGCAGGCTCAACGTCCGTGGTGACCGTAGTGCCAACCTCAGGCGCGAAGAGCTGCTTAACATAAAGATCGTTTCTGTTCATGGTAATCTCCTTCATTAAAAGAGTGATAAAATTGATGATCCTTATCTGAAAAGATCAATGTGTTCGCGGATAAGCCTCTGCCGTTTGTCTACATCCGGCTCAGCCATGATGCGGTCTTTAGTCCATCCGTCTCCAGAACCGGACCCGGCCTTGGGCTCATGTCCTTTGAGAGCGGCCTTGACTGCGTCCTGGACAGCAGACTTGAACGCCCCCGCAAATGCCTTTACAGCGGCACTGGTCTGGTCTGCGTCCTCAGATACAAGCATCGAAACAAGTGCATCATCAACGGTGATTCCCTCACCCTGCAGGATGCCCCGTGCGGTTTTGGAAATGTCCGCGATGGCTTTTTCTTTTTTGAGATCAGCCAGCTCCTTTTCCAAACTCTGGACTTTCTCCTCGGCGGACATATTCGCAAGCCTTTCGGCCTCGGAGATCTTTTTCTCCTGCGCTTTCTGCCATTTTGCAAATTTCTGGGAAATGATCCTGTCCAGGTCCTCGTCTGAATACTTTTTCTCCGCCCCTTCTTCCGCTTCTTTTCCGCCTTCCTGGCCGTCCGCCTGATCAGGTGCGTCATCCGCAAAAAGCTGTTTCAGATAAAAATTCATCATGTTTTTCTTCATATCTGTTTCTCCATTTTTATTTTTGTCTGGCAGTTAGCTCTGCCCGTTAATGTACCCACGATACAAGCCCTCGTGCGGGGGAACTGTGTCCAGGTTTTAAGGCCGCCTGCCGGCCGCGTTATTTGTACCCCGGCACATGGATGCCGAGAGAACCTACAATTTGAATATGTTCCGGATACGCGTGTGACAGCATATCCAGACCTAAAAGAAAAGACTGTGTTAAAAGAAAACCCTCGGGGGAGTGCGGATCAGCAATGCACGCGTAGCCCGGCGCCATGCTATACCGCACCTTGTCGTCTGTCAGGTACTCCAGGCTCTGCACGTATGTCTGCGTCAGAGCGGTGACTGCCTCGCAGACGATGTCGCTGCCTTTCGGTGCATAGTCTGCATGACCGGATACTGTGATCTGTCCGCCTTTATGCTCAACCGAGATCATAATGTCTGCCTTTCTCCTCTGAGGAACGCGGATGCTGTTTCCATTGTCGGCATCTGGGAAATGACTGTCGTCCGCCCCTTCCGTCCTGTTGCCAGCAAGACAGGGACCTTGTCAATCTTGTACTTCCGTGCAATGGCGGGTTCCTCTTCCAGGTTCACCATTGCCACTTGCTCAGGAAATGTCGCCATTAAAGGCTCAATCAGCCCCCATTCGACCTGTCTGCAATGCGGACAGTAAGATGTATAACAGAACCTGATACTGTTCATTCTTCGTCTTCTCCTTTTCCCATTTTCACGTAAAAAGTACACCTGCACATCGGATGGATTGGCGGAAAATTAACGCCCGGGTCCCTGTCTGCAAAGCGGAAGACCTGCGGTTCCAGATCTCTGCATATCTGACAAACCTTCTCATCGCCGACCGTGGACAGACTGTACTGCGTGTATCCCTGATCTGTGACTGCCCGTGCGGAAGCCTCTGCCATGACCCTTGTGCCTTCGGTGTATGTGACCAGATATGCCCTTGTCTCTGTCAGCCCCTCAAATTTTTCAACGGCTTCCTCGACCATGTCCTGATATGTCCGCCCCTGTGCATATCCCCGTTTCAGGATCAGCTTAAATTTCTCGCCATTCCCTGCAAGGGATTCGTCCAGAAGCTCACAGACTTTTAATGACTGTTCTTTCGCCCATTCCTCTGTGACTTCCGCAAGGTACGGGGATAATGCGTCCTCAGAAAAGAACCCGGCCGTCTCCGTATACGCCCTGACCGCTGTCTGCTTAATGTGCTGTCCGAGATCGCCCTGCAGATCAGCGGCCGTCTCCCTGACCGCCATGTCGACCGCGGCGTCCGCAACGTCCGCCCGTACCGCTGTCGGCGGGAGCACCTGCATTCTCTTTTCGGGATGCTTCCTATTATATTCAGCGATCTGCCTGTTCATGTCTGCGATCAGCCCCGTATCCGCCCGCTTCCGCATCTCGCGGTAAGACAGCTTTCCGTCCTTGCCGGCGGCTGACGCCAGGAGGCCGGCAAGCATGACTTTCAGCCCCGCACTGCGGATCTTTATTTTCCGTTTGGCGGAAGCCTTTATCTTTCTTTCTTCCTTTTCCGTTTCCGCATGAAGCTTCCGCCTCTGACCTTTCCATTTTTCTTTTTGTTTTTCTTTTTCTTTTTTATTCATTTTCGTTTATGCGGTCTGTCGGATAACCAAGGGATAAATCTTCCGCTTCTTCTTCCCGCATTTTTTCCAGTTCCGCTTTGGCGTCTGGGATGATTGACAGTACACCGAGCTGCGTCTCTTTGGATGTAATGCCGGACAGTGTGCTTGCGATCTGGGCCTCTTCCTGAAGGTTGACGGGAAGGTTCCTGTAAAAGGTATATCTGATATCCAGATAATCATCTTCCTGAAGCGGAGAAACAGGGTTTGAACAGACCAATTTCCAGAACCGTTTCAGGGAAATTCTGAATTTGCGTTCCTTTGTCGCGGCCAAGTTGTACATGGCCAGAAGCTTGTATTTAAGAGCAATGCCGGATGATGTGCCGAAAGACTCATCCTGGATGTTCGCTACCATTGATAATGTAAAGATCAGTTTCTCCAGTCTTGTCAGCAGGGTCTCCTGCGTTACATTGCCATCCGGTTTCTGGAGGAAATCGACCACTAAATCGCCGCCGTTAAACGATCCCTCGAAATTGATGATCTGATTTTCCCTTAGCGCCCGCATCTCGTCATGATCCAGCTTCGCGCCCAGGACCTTCAGGATGGCTGATGCAAAGCTCTCTACATCATCCAGTTCATACGAAAGTGCCTTGCTGTATCCGGTGATCAGCGACATCTGCCCCTCGTATAATCCGATCTTTTCGGCATTCTCGGTAAATTCAACGCAGGGAACACCGTCAAAGCCATGCGGTACGGGATCATTCAGGAAACGCAAATCAGGATTTATCTCGAAATACTGGATGAACCGTCCGTCCGAAAAAGATCCGCGGCGAATGTTTTCGCTGTCTATGTATGTGTGGACGAAATACCTTGCGTCCGGTACAACGCCCTCGTCCTCTACGATGAAGGAACTCATTGGCGTGGTGACTGCTGCCCCGATCTCCCCGTAGCGGTCCACGTATATCATTAAGTACGCCCGCCCGTAGATGGACGTATTTTTGGACACCTCTGAGATCAGGTCCGGCAGGTCTGTATATGCCAGGATATCCTGTACGTGTTCGTTTACGTCTTCTGCCTCTGCTTCCGCTTTTGGAGCAATGCCGACAAAGAAGCCGTTATATGTGTCCGTCAGGAAGCGGGGAAAACTCGCGATCATCTGGTTATCCGGTTTCCATCTTTCTTTCGGCGGCCGCTTTCCGATATCATATTTTGCCAGATATGCATCGTGAAGCCCCTTGTACCGGCCCTGAACGTCCCTGTCATGGAACGCAATGTATTCCGCCAGGAGCTCCGGCGTTAATATTTTGTTGTCAGAAATTTTATAGCTATTAACCATTTCTATTCCTTATAATCGGGAGATATCATTGAATTTCGGCCGCCTGTCTCCCAGAATCGTGTAGACGAAATACCGCATTGCATCGCAGGCATGATCTCTGATTTTAATCGGCTGATCCTGCCCCCGTGCCGCTGCTTTAGGATCCCATGCATACTGCTGTATCTCTGCAACCAAATTTTTGCATTCGGGGGAAATGTAAAAAGCCCCTGAATCCATAGCGGCAGCGGTGACCCGTATGCCATCCGAAACATCATTCTGCGCTCGCATCACAGGAACGCCCCGCTCCCGAAGCTCCGCTGCAAAGGACGCGGCCGCCGGGTCCAGAATGAAAGCCTTCGGTCTGTCCGCCTGTATCCATCTGATGTAATCGTCAGCGTACTGCCTGTCTGTTTTCTGCCTTTTGCTGTCCCGGCCGCTGTAATAGTATTCCCTGACCGCATACCATTTCCGGTCTGTGGACGCCTGCTGCCAGAGCAGGAAACACGTTGCGTTTTGTGTACCATAGTCGCATGATACATAACTTTGCAAGACCTTCGCCCCGGCGGGGAACGGCCTTACATTTTTCTTCCGGTCAAAAAGATCGTAAATCATTCCTTCCGCCATGCACCAAAGGCCCAGGATGTATCTGGAATAAAAAATACCCGTGTACATTGCTCTGTACCGGGCTTTTATGTCCTCGGCCAGACTCAAATTGTCGGCCATAGTGAAATGTAAATATAGAAGGTTCTTTTCGTTTTTCTGGTCTATCCATCCGGTCTTGAACCAATGCAAGGGCCCCGCCGGATTGCAGTTAAACCAGAATTTTGATCCCGTCACGCTGCATCGGCCTGTTGCCTGGCTGACAAACGATTCCGGCATCAATGCGACCTCGTCCAGGAAAAGCCCCGCAAGAGTGATACCTTGGATCAGGTCCTGGGATGATTCGTCCTTGCCGCCAAAAATGTAAAAACAATTTGTTTTTCCGTTATGGCTGACCACCAAAAGGTTGTCTGCCCGATGGTCTACCGCCGTATATCCACGTGCGGAAAGCATCGTCTTTAACTGTGTCAGAACATTTCTGCGGAAACTGGCAATGGTTTTTCCTGCCATGCCCAGGTTCTGCCCGTTAAATGTCGTCATTGCCCAGATGACAAAACTCAGCGACATACTAAGTGTTTTTCCGCTCCTGATCGCACCGTCCGCTATGATCCCGGAAGCGTCCCGCACCGGGGATTCTTTCGTCCACCAATTCAGGATCATCCGCTGTTTTTTACTGAACGGGGAATAACGCATCGCCGCTTTACGCATCGTCTGCCTCCCCGTCCGCGCCTGCGGGCATCTCATCGCCGTCTGACCAGTCATCGGCAGCGGTCCCGGTCAGCGCATTGATCAGCCCGTCATCTGCCCCGGCATCCGGTCCAGCTTCTCCGTTTTCTGTCTTCGCCTTAGCTTCTTCTGTCTTGGCTTTGATATACTCTATCTGGGCCTGGGTCTTTTCCGCTTCTTTTTCCGCTTTCTTTTTCTGGGCCTTTGTAGCTGTGTCCTGCCCGGAGTATTTTCCAAGCCAATCCGCTGCTTTCACGCCGGACAGGCCGCCTTTGAGCGTCTCCATGACCATCGCCATGACGACCGCACTTTCTAAGGTCGGGTCTATGCCCATGCTCTGCAGGATGGGGGCCCAGGTGGGATCATCGATCGGGACCGTCAATAAACTATTGATCGTTCTCTTGAAATTGGCCTTTCTCCGCCTCGCTTCTCCGCTGGCTTTGCCGCCTGCCTGCGCGATTTTCCGTTGTTCTGCCGGGGTTCGGGTTCCCATCGGGATCAAATTATTAGCCCCTCCACGACCGCCGGCCTTTCCGCCTTTGGCCATGCTTCGTACCTCTCAATTGTATATATAAATCTATATAGTAAGTAAAACGACGATGCCTATTCCAAGGATCATCGCCGTGTGAATTATCATCGCCTCAATCATCGCTGCATGCCTTTTACTTTTGCTTTGTATCTGTCGTATTCCTCCAGGTCCCTTGCCATCCGCTTCAGAGCCTTGACATAATCCCGGATCAAATGCGTTGACGTTGTCTTTTTGATCGCCTGCTGGAGTCTTTCCATTTCCTTGACATGCCGTTCACGCGCTTTATCTGTATGTGCCATTGTTTTCACCTTCCTTTTCCTTTTCCTTTTTTTTATGCCATTCCCTGCCCTTTTCAGCTTTTCCGTTACAATACAAAACGCTTCCGGGTTGGCCCGAAAGCGTTTTGCTGTAACATCATTTGAAAAGGAGGGTTTATGCCCGGCTATGGCGAACCGGGAGAGAAAGAAGAACTTAAGAACACGAAAATGAGCTATATAGTAAAGCTTTTTTTGTCCTTCATTCACCATCTATAGCATAGCGCACAGAGAAGCGAAAAAACATGAACAACAACTGTTTTTTTCTTTTTTTTTCATTTCCACCATTCATCTGTCCGTATGGCGGCCAATTCTCTGTCTATCCGCCGTATCTCCATCCAATCCGACAGCATAAGTAATAACATCAACATAATGACTCCTTTCCGGCTTCCGCCCTTGTTTTAATGTCAAATATCTTGTCCTTTAACTGCCTCAAGTATAGCGCGCATTCCGGCATTTGTAGAACATCTGAGATAAATTTTATGCCAACATTCCTGTACAAATATCATCATCTATCGTCATTTCCCTGAACAGCGGAAACATATCTTTCATGCCGTATATACTGTCATAATATGCCCTGCCTGCTATGCCTTCCGCCTTCCTTTTCTGCTTTTTTGAATGCAGTAATCTTGACATAATGGAAGAGTACGGTCCTGCATTCCGCCTTCCTTTCTGCCCTTTTATACGCACCATTCCTGACATAATGGGACGGGAGAGGAGAGTAATGGCATTATCTGCCGGGGACTGGAACGGGGCTTCCCTGAACAGCTTGCCGCCTGCCAGAAAAGAAAAGAAAGAAAAGAAAAAGACAAAGAAAGGAAAGGGAAAGAAAGGAAAAAGAAAAGAAATGTCTGTTCGTCTCTTACGGATCTTTCATTTGATTCTAATACCGCCGGCAGGGGCCGGCGGTCCCTTCTCAGGAAGGTATTTTTCTCGAAGTATTGCACTTAATACTTTGCCTTTTCTGTTTCCTTTTTCCGCCCTCTTTTTCTGCTTTCCAGAACTACCCGGAAGCTTCTTCCAGACATGGAAAAGCCCGACCTTTCGGCCGGGCCCTTCCCTCTGCGAATTGTGTTTGTGCCTGTTCTGCTCTTTGTGATTCTCTTTTTATTATCTGCATATTGCTATGTCAGATAACTGCCTCTGTAAAGACTGGGCCGCGTTCCGTGCGAAGTTGATCGCCATCATCGTTGCTTTCATCCTAAGCTCTTTTAAAAAAATCTGTTTCTGTCCGGTCAGGAACTCGGCCTTTTCGATCGCGTCCGCCCTGTCAATGATCTTCAGAACGTCTTTGTCCGTCACGCTCCGCCCGTCCAGTGTCATCATCACGCCATGATCGCCGCTTCTGAAATCTGTCATTACAGCCCTTTTAATGGAAAGCACATGGTCGTCTCCGCGCTCGTCCTTATAGTGCATCGTCCGCTCCCGGTCTGTCATGTCTGCCTGAACGCTGGCAATAACTTTGGACAGCATCTTAACAGCGCCGTCATCCAAACTCTGGCAAAGGTGATCCCATTCCTGTCTGTCTGCGATCGTACCGCCTGCGATCGGCTGTATCTCCGCATCCGTCATGGAACTGAATATTCTGAGCCCTGCTGATCTGGGCAGGTGTCTCGTACCGCCCGGCTGCCCATTGCCTACCGCACAGCCGTCCGCATCTATCGTCAGAACCTGCCGTCTGCCGTCCCGCGTGTCGAAAGGTATTTTGTATATGCGGCCTTCCTCGGCGGCGAGCTCCGTGAGTATGTCAAAAATCTCTTCTCTGGAAATCTGCTCGTCCTCTACGGGAAACTGTGCCTGCTGCCGTTTTATCCGCTCTTTTTCCATATAGTCTCTGTACCTTAACATGTCTGTCCTCCTTTTTCTCCGCCTTCCGCTTTGCCTGCCAGAACTCCACTTTCCAGGATCGCGTCTATTCCGGCTTTATGCAAAATTTGCGCGTACCGGGGGCTTATGTCGATATCCTCGGCTATCTGCTCCATCGTCCTGCCGTATATATATCTCGCCTGCAGGACCATCCGCTGTCTGGGGTGACCGACCGTTTCTATGACTGCCTCCACTTCCCTAAGTTTCCTTGCCGTCTCCTCGGCCTGTCTCTCGAGATCTGAGATAATGTCCCCCAGACGCGCCACGTATCCGGACAAATCTGAATGGCCGCCGTGACCCTGAGGAAGCCCGTCTATACGGGGAGATCTCGCGGAAGCCTGCGTGGTGCGGACATCCGTTATCTCAAGCAAGATCAGATATTCCCTATATTTGGAAAGCCTGTACTGGCCGAGATAGTCAACAACGGCCCTCTGCTCACGCGTCATCCTGATCACCCCCAGCTTCCGTATCCTTGGGTGCCAGAACTGTGATCCGAACCTGCGTGCAGTCTCTGGGACCGTATACGCTCCGCCCCCAGACCTGGACCACCTGCGTATCATCCGCATACGCAACGGCGTTCAGCGCATCCAGGACCGTCTTGATTACGTTATCAATGTCCGGCAGCGGGCCGTATTTTTTGTCAGTCCGCTTTAAATTTTCGTGCTCCCATTCTTTCCGCCGTTTTTCCACGGGGCTTCCGTTATAAGCCGGCGTCCCGATCAGCGCTGCTTTCTCGTCCTCAGACATATCTTTGGGCAGCGCATAGCACGCTGTGACTTCGACGCGGCAGAGCCCGTCAAAATCGTATTTCTGGAAGCCGGCGGCATAATAAGCCGCGAAAACAACTTCTTCCGCCTTGATCTGCCCCTTGGGCGTGTAAGCTTTTTTCCTAATCGAGTTGAACTGAACTCTTTCCTTGCCGTGGGGCTTTCCGGATGCTGCAAAACACCCGGCCTTTCTGTTTGCCATCTCCATTCCTCCTTTTCCTATAAAAAAGAAAATTGACTGTTTACATATCCGCAGTTAATATGTCTGAAAACCCTCGCCGTAACTCCCGCTTTTTTTCGTTTTCTCGCCCGTTCTCAGGAAAATTTGCACACAAAAAAAAAGACCATCCGGAGCACGCCGCCCGGATGGTCATTCCTCTTTCTTTTCTTTTTGTTTTTTCATTTTTTTTTGTTTTTGTTTTTCTCTTTTTGTTTTTCTCTTTTTGGTTGTCTTTCTGCTTTCCTTTTTTGTCTATTTATTAGTCCTGGAAGGGGAGGTCGATTGGTGTAATGGGGAAGTCTTCGATATCATAGTCGGCGGCGGGCGTCTGGAGTGCGTCCTGTCCAGACATATCCTGCCAAAACCAGTCGTAAGATTTAAACTCGTTGCGCTTGCTGAGGATGCGGGCTGTTCCGGGCTCGTAGTAATAAGGCAAGAAAAGATCCGCATCATACGGGAGCGATCTGTCTTTGACGACAGTAATAAAGCCGTCCCCTTTCAAATCACATTTCTTCCTGTAAAAATCCTTGTAGTCTCGTTCAAACCCGTCTCCGGCCTTGTAAACATGCATGACCCGGTCAACGATGTTGCCGATCTCGCTCGCGCCCTTGATGCTCTGCGAGTCCAAAATACCGTCCGCCTTGCTGGGATGCGCGACGATGATGATGGCGATCCCCAGCGTCTTTGCTAACTTCGATGTCTCAAGGAAAAAGTCGTGCTGCCGGTTGTACTCATCGCCGCCGCTGCGAGAGAGCCCCAGTTTCATTAAATTGTCGATCACGAGGATGTCGGCATTAATTTCTTTGATTTTGCTCGTGCAAACATCTACCACGCGCCTGGGAGAGTGGGGGAGTTTCTCGCTGTTGTAGAGTCTAATTGTCCCGTCTTCAGGGCCGGCGCCATATATCCATCTGCAGACAGGCTCTGCCACGTCGGGGCAAATCTTGAAAACGGAGGATGCGTCGGGGTTAGTGGGGTCTTCTCCGGGCGCAAGTACTTTGCGTATGTGATCCCTGCCGGCTATCAAAAGAGTTGCCCGCCTCCAAAAATCGTGTTTTTCGTACTCGCCGGAATAGATAACTATCCTATGCCCGTCTGACCGCATGTTGATGAGCATCTGTGCCAAGACCGTGCTTTTGCCCTGGCTTGTGTGACCGGAGATGACTGTGACGCCGCCTATCTGGATGCCCCTGTAGCGAGTATCAAGGACCTTGATCCCCGTGCGGGCATATCTGGGCACCGACTCTTCGTCATTCATGTGCTCCAGATACCACAGCCCATCCGTAAAATCCGGCTCGGCATCGTGGGATATGGCGCTTTTCTGGACTCTGTCGATGGCTGCACTCGCACGCAGCCGCCCGTCCTTGGTGACGCCGCCTTCGATCAGTCTCTGCAGCTCTGCCCATGTCCGTGCACGGCTGCCAGCATAGGGTGCGAGAGTAATGCCGCCGGAGTTGATATCCTGAAGCAGAACGCCATATCTGGTCGGATACCGCCGGTAAGTGCCGTATTCCGCCTTGCCCCCGTCATCGAGGATGCCCACATCGTAGTCTGCCAGATATCCTCCTAAATCAAACCCCATGGGGTTATACAGGTTATACAGAGCAGGCTCAGGTGTGCAAGTCGATACGATGTCAGCGACCCTCTGGAGCGCGTCCGGTCCGTGAGATCCCAGACCCTGAACGGGAAAATCTCCGGAACCGGTGATTTCATAATAGGTAAGGAAATTGACCTGCGTGGTGATTCCGCCGCCGATGATTTTGTCCAGTGCCTGGAGAGCCGTCTCCAGACACGGAATCTCATCTGTGTAAAGTGCCAGCGGAACAAGCAGTTTGGCCCCCGGAAGGGTGATGCTGTCCGACATGCCCTGGCCTGCCAGAACCCGCCTTGCCGCCTCCCTGGTCGTGTTGTCCTGACAGGAAATGACCGTATAGATCAGGCCCTCGATGTCTGCTGCCCTGGGGCCGTCATACGCCGCGGAAAAACCCGCTGTCGGCCCGGCTGCATCGGATACCGGGCATATCCACAGATGGGCGCCGTCCTCGGCTGCCTTAAAGGCTTTTACCAAATCAGCGGCAGATGTGACCCTGCCGCGAATCATCATGTCAGGCTCCTGACCCCGCTTCGTGATGCCAAAATCCAGGATATCCCGGCTGATGGCGTCGTCAATGATTTTCGCGAGTGTTGTTGTGATACGTGCCATAATAATACCTCCTAATAAGAAAGAACTGTTGTTACTGCCGCTGGGGTTATCTCCTGTTGCGGAGTGCCCTGGATCTGGGCTGACGGGTCTGCTGTGTCTGGTCAGGGGATACGTCTGCGGACTGCTCTGTCGGTCTGTATCTCAGCCCCCCGGCAGCGTCTGCCGCCTCGATCAGGCCCATCTCGTCTGCCAAACGCAGGAGTTTACCAAAATTGTCCAAGACATATTCGATATTGCGAGCCTTGCCGGCATACTGCGGTTTAATTGTCCGCCCGGTCCACCAGTCATCGCGCTCATATGCTTTCAGGCACTTGATGATGACATCAGCACCATAATCCCTGACCGCAAGCCGGAGTTTACGTGTGCGGTCACTGGTCTCCTCCGTCCGACTAAGCACCAGTGATGACGCCTGTATCCCCTCCCCTTTAAGAGTTTTTGTTATCCTGTTCCATTCGTTTGCCACCTGGACCAGACCCTGCTGAATGCGCTCTTTGTCAGACACATCGGTTTTGAAAGGGAGATCGTCATCGTCCGGTTCGTATGTACCTGTACTTTCTTTTTTGTTATTAGCTTTATTATTATCTATATTATTGGGGGAACTCAGTTCCATACCCGGGGAACTCAGTTCCATACCCGGGGAACTCAGTTCCATACCCGGGGAACTCAGTTCCATACCGGGGAACTCAGTTCCATACCCCCCTGTTTTGCGGTCAGTCGTGCGGTACTCGCAGTATTTGACGCCGTTAACGACTTTTTCAGCCTTAGTGATAAGGCCCTTGGCGACCAAGTTTTTCAGATTTTTCTGAACGCCTTTTTTAGTCGACCCCGTCCAGTCTGCCAGATACTGCAGGCTGCCATGAAAGCAGCTCTCTCCGTCCTGACTGAATCCATGTATGATGGCATATGTCAGCAAATCGTTGCCTTTCAGGCCGAGCTCTGTCAGCATCCATCCCTGAACCAGAATAAAATTATCCGGTTTGACATGGCTTGTTCTTTCCTCAGCCGTCTTAGTAGTAGTAGTCATCGTCGTCACCTCCGAAAATCATCCGCGTCCGGGCAGCGTTACTGCTGCCCTTCCGCACTTTCAGTTCGCTGGACATAATAGATACCGTCCCCCGCATCCTGTACGGCGGGATACTCACCGATCATATGCCAAATGGCCGTCGCTCTTCTGCCGGAAATCGTTATCCGTGTCGCATACCGGCCTGACTTGCCGATCACATATCCCAGACCATCGTCAGCCTGTGTGATATACAGCCTGCTCGGATCATCGGGATCGATTGCAAACCCGATCCGGTCACCTACGCTCATCCCTCTGTCTGCCAGCACCTGCCTGTCAATGGCAATCTCAATCACATCCTGCCTGCCGCCCTGGCTGGCCGCCCGGATCATGACTGCGGGATAATACAGCCGTCTCCGCCCTGCTTCCTTACGTCTGTGCACAGCCCGCAGCCATGTCAAACTTTTCTTATCCATTCTTTTTTTCCTCCTGGGTATTCCCATCTGAATCTGTATGTGTGTAGTGCCTGTCGTGTCCCGGACCGGAGGCTGTCCCCGCGGCCCAAGACAGAGCTTTGTTTTTCATACCTAATATGTATGACAACGCGAGCCGGAACTTCATGTTTTTCCTTGCTCTCATCCGGCTTTGTGGATTTTCTTTGTGTATCCATATCTAATATGTATGTTTTTTCTTCACGAACGGCCCAATTTTTTCAAAAAGTCGATGGTCTGAGCAAAATTAACAAACCTTGCCGCCTTGTCCCCGTCCCCGAAAAAGGGCAAAAAAAAATCCCTTCTTATATAAGAAGGAACTCCCGCACTTCGGCCACGGCCGCGGCCGCCTGTCTGGAAAAAGAAGAAAAGAAAAAGAAAAGGGAAAGGAAAAAGAAATGGAAAAGGAGAGGAGAGAAAAGGAAAGGAAAAAAGAAAATCACATATATATATAAGAAGGAACGCATCCGCTTTCCAGAAGCTTCCCCGCCCCGTATACGTGCGTAGTATACGTACGTATATGCCATTATATTAAGAAAACGTAAGAGAAAGCATGAATTGTTAAATCTTTGTAAAATCAGCCTTTTTTCGCTATTTTTTGGAAAAAACAGGACTTTCGGCAGACTTTTTCATACATATTAATTGCAAATAAAAAGAAAACACAAAAGACAGCGCAACATCAATTTACTGGCTGCCCAGAAATGGCACGGGCGGCCGACCAACACATTTGAATGGAGGACCCAACATGAAAAAAATCACAATCAACATCGCACCCGAGGTCACCATCGACCCCGAAGAAATTCTGAAAAGCATGAGCCTTCCTGCAGGTCTCATTACCCGCCCCCAGATGATTGAGGAGATCAGAGCATACTGGGAGGAATGGTACGGCGTCATGACCGCACCTTGGCTTGATGAAGACAGCGCCGAGTTTTTCAAAGGCTATTCGGAAAAGCTTTTGCTCGCGGCCGACACCATCGTGAGAGCAATTTTTGATTTCAAGCTCGACTATGATGAGTCGGGACATTTCAACGCCTGCGATATGACGCCCCATTGCTCCAATAAGGACGTCGCAGATATTATGGATGTCCAGGCGCTTGCGAAACGCTTTTCTGAAATCGAGCAGGCAATTGTCCCCTGGGCTGTTCCGAACCCGGTGCAGGACCTTATGGCTCACTATTACGAGTGGGACATCGCCGGAGATATCATAGACCTGCAGACAGCATGCGACTCCATGGCGAATATTTTTTACAAGATGGCCGGTGTCCCCGAAGATGAACGGATCGCAATTCGCGAAGCTTTCAGGAAGCGGTACGCCCGTACTGCCTGAACCCCGAACACACCTTCCCGGCCTGCCATTCCCGGCAGGTCGGGCTTCCAGAAACATTTGAAAAGAAAAGGAGATAAAAATGACGACAAAGAAATTCACAAAAACGCAGCAGGCGGCCATCGAAGCCGCTAAGACCGCCCTGGACCGTGCGCCTTGGCAGATGACTGTAAAGACCGGCAGGAACGGCACTCCCACCCTCGAAATCATCAATATGGAAAGGGAATCCCCCGAAACGTACGGACGTATTTCTTACAGCACCCTGAGGCACTGCAGGGATACCATCCAGACCATCCTGTCACGGGTACATGATAAGCTTGACAGGCCGCTCGGAATCCAGACTCTGATTGATGACCGCCTGGCATACCGCGGATCGCTTCCCCTTAATGCTGAGGCAGGAACGAGACTCGCACTTTTCGCCATTCTTGCTCGCGGCATCAAAGACCCCGACCGCATCGAGCTTCTTGCGAGGCGCATCGGCCGGTATACCCGCGAGGAAGCGGACTACTGGCTCGGCAAGGTCAGCATCCCGATATACGGGGACGAATC
>AUXO010323588.1_pt1 | contig 24199 bp, 8 predicted proteins | sample 768731 | NCBI WGS metagenome assembly AUXO01 (sample SAMN02715735, study PRJNA202380) | gut metagenome | biome: sheep rumen | host: Ovis aries | place: New Zealand: Palmerston North | reverse complement strand
CCAAAGCTATATACCACCTCGTAGTTCTTGTCGGCAAGACGATATACATGGTTAGTGTCGGCAGTTCCGGGGATTACGCCACGAGCCTTCTGGTCGTCAATAGGACAGATGTCATTGTGGCCGAACTGTATGGTGACATAGTCGCCGGGCTGCAGCGAGTTATACACCTTATCCCACAGTCCCTCCTTGAGGAACGTTCGTGTAGAACGTCCTGCACGTGCAGCATTACAGAGCGTTATTTTGCTCTCGTCGAAAACAGTCATCGCCTGCGATGCCCACCCCCACATGCCGTCGTCGTCTTTGTCGGCATTCTTCACCGTAGAGTCGCCGGTAAAGAACACCACGGGTTTGCCACCGCTACGGTCAACATGCCACACGTCTGGCACAACGTTGATCATCATTGCCTTCAGTTCGTCAAGCTGAGAATCGCCATTTGCCATGATACCCTCCGCAGCACTTCGGGCATTCATCTCGGCACCGAACTTCGAGGTGTGGATATTGTCTTTATAGAAATGGTAGCTCTCCTTCCAGTGACCGTATCGGTCGAGCTTCTGCCCAGAGATTTCGTTAAGATCAACATACGGTACATTTTGTTCATTGGCGATGGCTTTAAGCCACTCACCATGAGGTTTGCGCACTATCTTGTCATTATCATCGTAGGCATTGCGCGGAGTAAGCGACATCAGAATAGGATGAGCTCCCTTGGCACGAATCTCCTCGATATACTTACGCATATATCCGCCGTAGCTATATACTGTATCAATAATGTCGGTACCTTCTATCTTGCCTACAATCATAGTATCGGCAATGCCAGGGATAACAGCACGTGCACGGCCACTGAAAAAGGGACCGTTATCGTTATGTCCGATAGACACAATCACCCAGTCGCCCGGCTTGAGAGCCTCGCGCACGGCAGGCCACAATTGCTTGTAGAACGTGCGCGTGCTCATTCCACCGAGAGCTTGGTTCTCAACGGCAATCTTACCAGCATCGAAGAAATTGTGGGCAAAGTAACCCCATCCCCACTGTCCGTTGTTGCCGTTGCCCAACGTGCCATTGCGCATCGTTGAGTTGCCAATGAGGAAAAGCACGGGCTGCGAACCCTTTCGTGTGGTTCCGGGTTTAGGGCGCGACATCAGCGCCTTGGCGATACTGTCAGGAGTGTTGTCAACTACTTTGTTTACATCTTCAATAGGATCAGGCAGATTGTCGAACCCCTGCGCACTACTTGTCAGTGCTGCCATTGCTATACAGATAGCCGAGAGAATCTTTTTCATTATTGTCTTTTAGCTGTTAGTTATTTTGCCTGCAAATATAGTTATATTTAAGCAAAACTCCAAGGCTTTTCACATTTTTACAATTATTTCACCATGACTTTCTTTCCACCAACGATGACAATACCCTTCCGTGGAGACTCCAAACGTTGTCCATTGATGTTATAGACAACTGTATTCTTTATCCTTTGACAATCATCCACTTGAAGCGTTGCGTCGCTGATTCCAGTATCGCTGCCGCCACTGATTTCAAGGTCGTCAATCTGCCACCAGTAGCTAAGACCGTCGTTGGTGGCATCGCAACAGTAGAAGCGTATCTTCATATTGTCGGAAGTGTATGCTGAGAGGTCGAGTATGATTGGTGTATATGACGTTGCCTTTACGGTATTGCCATAAGCATCGCGAGGATAGTCGGAGAGAACGTCGAAGATGGTGTTCCACGTCGAGCCGCCGTCGCTACTCACCTGTACGAGATACGACGGTTTTGTTTTCGGTGTAGCATTACCGCCATTGGTGTGAGAATAGAACTTGAGGCTGACTCCTCCGGCAAACGTAGGCGACGTGAGCACTGCCTCCTGATGTGTCTCCTCGAAGTATGTTTCCTTCATCGTCATGGCATGGGTGCCACTATTGGTCATCTTAGTCAGCTTACCACTGGTGGAGCCTTCAGAGAATTGCCAGCCGCTACCTGCCTCGCCGATGTTCTCCATCACCCAGCCAATGGGATTCGACACATCTTCAAAGCCATCGGCAAGAAGAATACTCTGCGACAATACCTCCTGGCTAACAACAACGGTTTTCGACAATGTGGCATCGTCTGTGCTGCTAATGTTGAGCGTTGCCGTACGCACGTCGCCGGTATTATTGTCGCTGGCGGCCGTGATTGCCACCGTAACCGTAGCACCGGCATCGCCGTTAGTGGGAGTAACATTGAGCCATTCGGGTACCCCGTCTATCCTCCAGTTGTCATTGCAGGCCACACTGATACTGACAGCACTGTTTTTCTGTCCCTTTAGCGCAACCACGGTGTCAGACACAAGCAAGGTCTTACTGCTTGCCAGCAATTCAAACGAGATAGTCTCTCCGGCTGACGTAATATTGGCGATCGCAAAGTTTGCTGGTGTACCGTCACTGTAGAAGGGCTTGATGTCAGCGAAACCACCAAAGGCCGTACGGCCACTTTCAGCACTGAAAGCTGCTTTAGAGATATCTCCATCGGCAGTGGTTGTACCTCCGGGACGAAACACATACTGCTCGTCGAGGCGTGTAGTGCCGTTATATCCCACATTTCCACCACTCTGATTGGGGTTGATGCGATAGATAATGATTCCCGACTCGGGGAGGTTTGCATCGAAACCTTCTTTCTTGCGGTATTCGAGCACGAAATATTCATCGCGCCCCACGGGACGTATCTTGTATGCAATATTGTCAGCAGTTGAACCGCCCACCGGATTCAGTGTATAAACACCTGGGACGGCAATCTCAGGAATGCCTGCCGTGCCGTACTCTTCCTCTAACCACTTGCAGTAGCGCCACTTGGTATAGACCGTCATGTTCTGTGCAGTCTCCTGGTTGTCGCTCATCAGATCCCAAACTCCCACGGGGTTCAGATTGCCGTCTGCGTGATATAGGTCGTAGGTTCCGAGCGAATGCGACATCTCATGGCAGAGCACACCGGTATTGATGGGTATATTGCGTAGCATATCAAAGCCATTGGAGCGATCGAACGTCAATATATAGCCCACCACCTTCTTGCCGTGAATCATGAAATCATCAGCAGCCGATACGATGTCAACGCGTTTAGGCCATAGCAAATACTTGTTACTGATGTCAGACGAGCCACTGAGCACTATAGTGAGATTGTCAACGAGACCATCGCCATTGGCATCAATAACAGCGTCGGAGGGAAGGTTGGCCGCAAGGTGTGCCACAATTTCCTTCACCAGTCCGCGCTCACGAGCCGCCTTGACGGTAGCATCGTCCTCCTCGTAACCCTGAGTATTGATACTACTCTTCTGCTGATAGAAACCACGCTCGTTCTGTGCCCTATACGACACAATTTTTACGCCGTTGGCACCAGGAAAGAGCACGCTCGTCCACGACATCTTGCCGTAGGATGCTTGACGGAAGTAGTTATACACGGTGTTCGCACTTGGCTCAGCACCGTTGAAGAGAGTAGCATAGTGAGCAAAGTCATGGTCAGTGAAGACATCCTCCTCTGTCTCGTCGGCAAAACGTACGAAACATACAATGTTGCTACGTGATATTTCTTCAGACAGTATGTTCTGTGCTGAAAGCAACAACATTGCAAAAAACAATATTCTTCTCATAGTTAGAAAAGCAGCCCCTCTCCCACAGGGGAGGGGGACTGCATATTTAGTTCAACATTATTATTTCAGTATAACCTTCTTGCCGTTGCGGATGAAGAGGCCCTTCTGAGGAGCAGATACACGCTGTCCGTTGAGATTATAGATAACATTATCATTTATCTTTTCTTCATTCTCCATTCTATGAAAAACATCGCTGATGCCTGTGTGTACTGCAATGTCAACGGCAGTAGTCACGAATGGCTTAGCCAGAGTGAAGAGAGGAAGTTCTGCATTTGTCATAATACAGTAAGCACTTTCTTTATCCGCCTTGAATGTGAACACGCCATCACTAACGGTGTAATCAACGTCAACCTTCAACGTGTCGTTGCCATTTGCTATCCAGGTGAACTCGGTCATAGTCTCACCAAGAATGGCCTGCGATGAGAGGTCAACCTTGCCGTCCGTAACCTCTATAGTCATCGGAGCCTGAGGTGTGGCAGAAGTATAAGTCGTGGCGTAGGTAAATGTCTGCGAAACTTTGCTCTTCAAGTCATAGAGCTGTGCCAGAGTAAAGGCATCACCGTCAACCCAGAGACGCCTTACAGTCTTACCCTCCGGGAAGACGATGTCATTCATCTCTACATTGTCGCGCAGGTAAACGAATGAAGTGGAAATGTCTGTCATCTGCGACAAGTCAATGCTCTTCAGCTTGTTGCCACCGAACTGAATAGTATGACCCTTTGCAGTATTTGCACCGATGACAACATCCTCAATCTCGTTATTCATAACGGTCATGGTCTTCAACAAAGTGTTGTTACTTAAGTCAAGAGTCGTCAACTTGTTATTAGAAAGTACAATTGCCGTCAGAGCAGTGTTCTTGCTTAGGTCGAGAGCCGTCAGTTCGTTGTCGTTGGCTGTGAGATTGGTCAAAGCCGTAACGGAAGCGAGATTAATCGTGGAAAACTTGTTGTTGGCGATGTTCAGCTTCTTAAGCTTTGCGCTCTTGCTAAGATCAAGGTTCATAATCTTGTTGGCATTCAGGGCCGCCTCGTCAAGTTCCGGTGCCAGACGAATGTCAATGGCTGTAAGGGCATTGGGTATATCGCTCTTGTCATCATTGAACTTTCCGTTGGCCTCAATATAGATGATGCCCTCACCGTAGATCTTAATGACGCCCTCGCCTGCCGGAGTGCCAGTGAATTCCATACCACCGTCCCAGCCATCGTATGCTTGAGTGGATGTCTGCTCAACAAGGTTTCCGTCGCCCCAGTCAACCTTTATTGTCTTGCCTGCTGCATCCGTGCCGATTGTGATGGTGCGCTCTACGCCAACAGTACCAACAGCGGTAATTGCCGGAACAGAAGCGGGACGCACAACCTTGATTAGAGTTAAACTCGTAGCAGTACCTCCGTCACGACCGATATAGAGAGTATCAACCGCATCGGCGATAGTAAACGATTCCTCAACGGGCTCGTCTGCTACAAGTCGTCCATTAATGAAATCGCTGAACTGGAACAACTTCGTGCATGTCGAGTCTTCATTCAGAAGGAACACTACGGCTGTGCCGCGCTTTGAAGCATCCTTGTTGTTGATTGCTCCTGCAATTGTCAAGACGTCGCCAGGTTTGAAACCACCGTCAACACCGAGCTTGATAGCATTTGTGTTGAATTTACCATTAGACGTATAGCCATTCTTCAACTGAAAGCAATCCTTGTCGTCTGTGTTGTTGTGGATTTTTACGGTTGCCTTCAGCGTCGTTCCACTGAAGGCAATACCATCAGCATTTGTCGGGAAGTCAATCAGAGTCTGGTCTTGGGCCTGCACGCCGAGGAACGAACCAATCGCAAATACTGTTAGAGTAAATAATTTTTTCATAATAGAGTAATTTTAGTTATACATATATACATTTATATCTGTTATTTCGCTATTACCTTACGTGTTTTATCGCCATGTTTAACTACATAGATACCTTTGGCAAGATTCTTGTCTGCATCGCGCAGTCCCATGTATTTTCCGTCGAGGCTATACACACGTGCCATATCGTCATCGGTAACGGCAGCGATACCCTTAACGCCAAGAGTCTCCTGCTTCGGAGTTGTCACCTTGATTCCATGAACATAAATTGGATAGCGATTACAATTCTGAAGGCCGAAATAAACGGCATTGTCTGACACGAAGGTAACATCGGTGTTGTTACCGTTGTTCTGGGTGGCTGCGGTCTCCCACTTGAAGTGACCTGCATTGGAAAGTTTTCCAAATACCGTTGCACGGGTATAAATCACCTTTGTGCTTCCCGTCCAAGAGTCAGCACCAGCAGGAGAATCATCAATACTCATGTCCTTGCCGGGAGTTAGCATCAACGTGCGACCCATCATACTGTATTCAGAAGAGAGGTACAGACCGATTGATGAGCATGACGGCAGATTGAGGATTATAACTCCACCATTGGCAGTCATCTGGGCAGAAGAAGGTGCCATAATCACAGCTCCCTTAATAGCCCCCTCACTGCCAAACTCCGAGTCGGTACCCACACCAATGGCGTCGGCACTGGCTATAGTCTCAGGATAGTCGGGAGTGATGTTGGCAAATGCCATCTGCACAACCTTTCCGTTAGGATCCACGGTGTAGTTGTCTTCGTCACACAACCCTACATACTTTGAAATTTTCTCGGCAGTGTCAAACCATAGCCATCCGTTGGCATCAACGTCTTCAGTAGGGAAGAGATTAAATGTCTGCGCACCTGCTGTCACGACATATATCAGTGACAGCGAAACTAAAGTAAAGATTTTCTTCATAAGCACTATTAATTAAAATTGATAATTCTGAAATTGTAAATTACTTAAACCTCACTCCATCCCGGATTCTGCTCGATTCCTTGATATTTTACTTCGCTCCAGGGTATAGGAAAGTAGTATTCTTTCTCCAAGAACACCCAGTTGTTGCGTGCACGGCGGTCGAGATTGCTCACGGCATACGTTGTGTTGCCGTTGCGCACGGTGACAGTCATTTTCTTCAGCGGATTCGTGCTTCCGTTACACTTCTCCATTGCCGTTCCAAGACGAAAGAGATCCCAGTATGTTGTTTCCTCAAAAGCCATCTCAACACGGCGCTCATTAAGAATCTGGTCTAAGGTAATGCTACCTAATGCGTCCATATGTACGCGCTGACGAATTTGGTTCACTTGTCCAAGTGCGGTCACTGCATCGCCCAAACGGTAGCACACTTCGGCATAGTCAAGCATAGCCTCTGCCAACCGCCAGATAATGTAGTTCTGCTTGCTGGCGTAAGTATCGTTGTTGTCGATGCTCTGACTCTCATCAAGGAACTTAGCCATATAATAGCCCGTCAACGTATAGCCTGCCGATGTGGAAGTTCCATAAGGCTTGAGGTCTGCTCCCACAACGCCATCCACGGTGCTTATCTCCATCTCATGACCGCGATATGTGCTGCCATTGTATAGAATGTTGGCATAGAAACGGTAGTCGCGGTTAACATATGGGTTGTTGCTGTCGTAAACATTGCCTCCGCGCATACCATACTCATCCACATGGTTCTGCGTCGGGGTATATACGCAGTAGGTGCCGGTAAACGAGGGAGCGGCTGCGAAGCGATCGAGACGATGTCCGAATTTGTTTGAATAATCACCGTCATCGGAATGCTGTACCTCAAATATTGACTCCTGACTGTTCTTTGTAAGGAAAATCTTGCGATACTCATCGCGGATGCCATCTTGCGTGGTGGCAAAGATGGGAACAAGCGAATAGGCATTGAGGGCAAACAGGGTCTCATAAGCAGTCTTTGCCTTCTGCAACATCGCCTGCGACTGATCGTCGGTGAATCCCATGTATGCCTTTTCCCTGTTTTGGAACATCTCACTGGCAGCCCAAAAATATGTTTTAGCAATGAGCATCAGCGCAGCTCCCTTTGTTACGCGTCCCACATTAGAACTTGTGTAGCTCTCAGGCAACAGCTGTGCAGCCTTCTGGGCGTCGTTCACGATAAAGTTCACCATTTCTGGATAGGATGCACGCGGAGTTTTCTCAGGGTTCTCCAGTGGATTGATCACATGGTCGATGAGCAACGACCCTCCGAATCTCTGCCACAACATATAATAATAGTACGCGCGAAAGAAATACGCCTCGCCCTCGATTCGTGTGCGCTGCTCGGCATTCTGCACGCGGTGCTCGTTTGCAAAGAATGAGTTGATATACTGTATCTGTGTGTAGTAGTTACTCCATGTATTCTGAGCCCAGGCCGTGATAGTAGTCTCATTAGCCTTCAGTATGTCGCCATATCCGGAGTTCAGCCAGTCAGCCCTTCCCACGGTTATCTGGTCACCGAACCACGGAAGAAAATATCTCGACAGCGAGCCATAGCCCGACATGGTGAACACAAACTGATTGAAGCCGTTGTTCATGTTCCTGTACCACGTGTTCACATACTCGTCAAGAAGCATCGAATTACTCCACATCGACTCCTCGGAAATCTGGTTCATCGGAGCATCGTCGAACACCTTGTTGCACCCGGTGGTGAGTGGCACCGTCAGTGCCAACATCCCAACTATTATATATTTACATATTTTCATCTTCCCAATTGCCTATTAACAATTTTCAAAATCCCAGATTAAGAGTAACGCCATACGACCGCTGTATAGGATAGCCACGACTTGTCTGCTCCGGATCCATATCGGTGAGGTTGCTGATAGTAAACAGATTGCTACCTTGGAAGGCAATGCTTGCCGATGACAGACGGACGCTCTTCAGCAACTTCTGTGGAAACTGGTAGCCGATATTGAGCATCTTCAGGCGGAGGAAGTTGCACGTCTGTACCCAGAATGTCGATGTTTTGCGATTGTTGTCGCTGCTCGACGCGAACTTTATCCTCGGATAGCTTGCAGTAGGATTTTCGGGTGTCCAAGAATCTTCAAGATGATATTTCTGGAAACGCTGCAACGTACCGTTATCAAGACTATAGTATTCGGGTATGTTCTTCTTATAGCCTATCTCTCCCTGGAACATCGCGTTGATGAAGAAACCCTTGTACGAGGCTCCTACGCGCAGTGCTACGTCCATGTCTGGATACGACGAATTCTTCACGTATATCATGTCGTTGACATCAATCTTGCCGTCGCCGTTCATATCCACGTATTTAATGTCGCCGGGAGCTAACGAGGCATTGCGCTGCCCGTCCTGGTCGGCCCACGAGTCTATCTCCTCCTGGCTCTGGAAGAGTCCGGCCGACTGATACATCGTCCACACCAAGCTACTATTGCCCACACGTCGCAAATTGGCGTTCTGAGCGCTCTCGTCGCCGAAGTCGAGATACTTGTCATCGCTCTTCGAGAGCGTGATGCCTACATTGTACTTGAACTTACCGATAGTGTTGCGGTGATTGATGGTCAAATCCCATCCCCATGCTTTCAGTTCAGAGAAATTCAGGTTCGGCACGTTGCCATTGACTCCCGTGGAGTATGGGTATAGATAGTCGGGTGCCGACGTAATCTTGTCAGTCTCATATCTGAGAAAGTATTCGTAGGTGACGCTGATGCGCCCGTTCCAGAATCCGAGGTCGATGCCAAAGTTGTAGTCGTGAGTCTTTCCCCATGTGAGGTCTGGATTAGGGTTACCGTTCAACAGTAGTCCAGGACGATAAGTGCCGCCAATCTGATAACCTGTCCCTGGGGCCTCAAGATATGACTTCAGATAGGAATAGGCACCAGCCACTCCGTCGTTACCGAGCCACCCTGTGGAGGCACGAAGTTTGGCATTCGACATGACCTTCTGGTTCCAGTTCCTGAAGAACTTCTCGTTAGAGATTACCCATGCAGCTGAGAATGAGGGAAAGAATCCCCAGCGTTTCTCGGGAGAGAAGTTATTGGAGCCATCAACGCGGAAACTGAACTCGAAGAAATAACGGCTGTCGAATCCGTAGTTTAGACGACCGATGAACGACGCACGTTGTGTTTTTGTCTCAGTTCCCGTTAGAGTCATATCAGAGAGTGCCGTCCCCATCGTCTCGGGGTAGATACCTTTGTCGAGATTCGCTCCTTGCATGTATATGGTATGGCTTCGTTGGAAGTTGCCAACGAACGTACCGCCAACATCATGTTTGTCGGCGAAGATATGCTTATAGTTTAGTCCGAACTCATATAGTTGGCTGTCGTAAGACTGGTCATATTGTGTCAGCGACACCTTTGCCGTCGGATATACTGAGTTGGGGTCTTCGGCAAACGTATTTGTAACGGCATCATAAGTATAGAGCGTTACTGGTTTATCGAAGGTCTTCTTCACCTGCGAGTTGTCATCGAACGTGCCGCGAACATATGCGCTCAATCCCACTACCCAAGGAATCTCCCAGTTCAGGTTGGCAGTGATGGTATTCATTTTATAATTGTCCTGGCGATAGCCTCCAAGTCCATAGACATTGATAAGAGGATTGCTGCCGTCAGCACTTGCCAGACTACCGTCGGTGAACTGCAGCACCTGTAGCGGTGAATAGCTATAGGCAGCATTGATGGTGGTATTGCTGCTGTTCTTTGCCTTTGTGCGTGAGCCGTTGACATCCACTGAGAGCACCAGTCCTCTGGTAAGCGTAGCGTCTATTTTCGCCATGTAGTTAAGTCTCTGTCGCCCTACCCCACTATAGATACCTTTAGTGTCAGCATATCCAAACGATAGATAGTATTTTATCGACTTCGAGCCACCACTGGCACTCAGGCTGTGAGTTGTTGACCATCCTGTTTTGTCAAGATAGTTGAGCATGTTCTCATTGCCATACACATTTGGATTAGTGTGCCAGCGAATCTGTTCCAGCTGTTCTTCGGTATAGGGATTGTATGTAGTGGCAGAATTCTCGATAGCTCTGTTCCTGAGCAGCGCAAACTCGTAGGCATCAAGGAACTCTGGCAGATGGGTAGCTTCCTGGATATTGAACTGTCCGCGGTAGTTGATTTTCACCTTTTGATCACCCTGCGCTCGCTTTGTCTGCACGAGAATCACTCCGTTGGCAGCACGTGCACCATAAACAGAAGCTGCAGCAGCATCCTTGAGCACAGTGACACTCTCAATATCGTCAGGATTAAGGTCGGAGAGACGCATCTCGCCGTCGCTGGTGTTCGTTCCGAATCGCGGTACACCGTCAATCACAAGCAGAGGTGCCGAGTTGATGCCTCGTATATGTATGTCCGACTCACGCGCCACACTGGGGTCGCCGGTGGACTGCATCACCTGCAGTCCGGCCACCTGTCCTGTCAGTGCCTGATCCAGATTGGTAGTAGGCATCATCAACAGGTCTTCGGCCTTAATGGTCTCAACGCTTCCCGTAATTGCCACCTTCTTCTGTATGCCGTATCCCACAACGACCATCTCGTCGAGATGCTGTGCATCGTCTTCCATCTTTACTTCAATATTGTCTGCTCCTGCTACCACCTCACTTTCTTTCATCTTATATCCGATGAATGACACCACAACCTTCGTAGCACCTTCCTTGCGCGGCAACTGGAAATTGCCGTTGACATCGGTGATAGTTCCTGTCTTCTCTCCATACCATCTCACCTGTGCTCCTATGAGTGGTTCGCCTCCAGGGTCAAGCACACGCCCTTTGAGCACCGCTCCGCTTTGTGCGAGGCTTGTCATGGAGAACACCAGCATTGAGAGCAACAGTATGCAGAACACCTTTAGTTTCATCATAACATTAATGATTATTTGTTTGATAGTACTTTCTCTATTTTCATTATCTCATAGTCGTAGAAGTCCCGTGTGGTGCCGGTAGCCGCATTACGGTAGATTTTGTATTTTGCCAACACTGCCTTCAGTCTGCCGAGCATCAGAGCCCCAAGCTGCTCCTTCGAGAGCGACGACACTCCGAAGTTGATGCGTGCGAAATCGGTGGAGTAGCCGCAGAAGTCATCACAACGGTCTTCGTCGAGCGATGACGACGATGTTGTAGAAGCTGTTTTTGCCGCTATTCCTGAATTGCGTATCATGAAGTCGATGGCAGCTGTCTCTATCTGCTCTTCAGCCACAGAGATTCTGCCAGCCGACGGCGCCTTGAAGATGGCATTCGTTACGTCGTTCAGGTATGCCGACACCTGATAGTTTGCCGTCGCATCCATCAGCCCTCCTTCCTGTATGCGGTAGAGCACTGAGCCGTTGAGCATGCTCGTAACAATCTGAGTGCGCAACTTGCTATTGAGGTCGAGGTCAATTTCCAGCTTACCCATCAGTCGCTTAGGCAGAAGCCAATCGTCGCACGTCCTCACCTGCGCCAACAGCCACTCAAAAGCCCGTCGCGTCTGTACCTTATTTATATAGTGTTTGCCCGACGGCTTGTCATCGCCCTGACGGATCTCTTCGAAGCGGAACCCTCCAAGATAGGGAGTGACATGCTTTACATAACGGTTATATTGCTTCAGTATCTCGCGATACACATTGTCGATATTGTCATAACGCTCACCTTTATCCATAAGCCATGTGTCGAAATTCTGCATGAGTATCTTCAGGTTGCTGATACCATAGTCAGATGCCTTGATATGGTCGTTACCGAGGTCTTCAGTCTGGTCGGTGGGGTCAATGGTACTGAAAAGTTGCTGTGCTCCAAACTCATACATCGCGTCGGCCGCCTTCTCGTCAATCCATTCGTCGAGAGTAGGCTTCTCATCCTCCGGACTTTTAGCACCCTGAATTAGCCGGTAGCCCCAATTGATGGCATATAGGTCATATACGCCAATCTCCGGTGGAGTCAGCTTCACACCACGTTCCATATCGCCGGGCTGCGCCACATAGTTATTACGAGCATAGTCCATGATGCTCGGCGTGGTGCCATACTTCTGCGTGAACAGTGGGTCACGCAACTTCTCTACAGGGAACGAATAGCTGGCTCCCATGTTGTGCATCAGTCCGAGAGTATGCCCCACTTCATGTGAGGCAGCATATTTGAACGATTCGCACATCACGTCGTCGTCGAACTTCAGTTTTCTTACCCTTGCATCGACGGCTCCTGTCTGCACGAAGCGCCAGTTATGCAACAGCGACACAATATTGTGATACCATATCACATCGGCTGCCAGAATCTCGCCCGTGCGAGGATCAATATAACTTGGACCCATGGCGTTGGCCGTAGAAGTTGCTACATAGCGGAAGCAGTTGTAGCGCATGTCGTCGGGGTCGAAAAGCGAGTCGTTCTTAGGATAGTCGAGTGCCTTTATAACATTCTTGAAGCCAGCCGTCGCGAATGCCTTGTTCCACACCTCGATACCTTCCTTGATTGTAGAGCGCCATTTGTCTGGAAAAGCGGAATCGACATAGAATACAATCTGTTTCTTCGGTTCCACCAGCTCACCAGCAAAATAGCGGTCGCGATCTTCATCCTTCGGCTCTATACGCCAGCGGTTGATGTATGTCTTTTGCTTGATGCGGTCGGCATCGCTTGAGTATATATCCTTGTCGATGGAAAAGAATCCCACACGGTTGTCTTGCAGTCGCATTGGCATCGGATCGTCGGGCAGCACACACAGTGAACGGCGCACCCTTACTGAATAGGGTTTGGGCAATACTCCTGTTATCTGATAAGTGAGTAGCGATGCCACTTCAATATTTTTCTCAAAAGCCTTCACAAGACTTATTCCCGAGGCCTCTGACTGAAACGTGCCCTTTAGTTTACTGTCGCTGCCAAGCAGCTTGCCAATCGGACTGGTGTCCTTCATCGGGCTTATACACTTTTCGTTGGATGCATAAAAAGCAGTGACATCGATAACCAGACTGCTACCGTCCTTGGCGGCGACCTTAAATCCTTTAATCACTGGTTCCATATTGTTACGCTTGAACGACGGATAGATAGGATCGCTCACTGATGCCACCTCAAGATTCCTTACCTGGTGCATATAAACAACACGACCGTCGGTGCTGAACCTTACGAGCATTGGAGTAACATTCATCTGCCCTGCCACGTAGTCGTCGCCGTCACTCGTCGAGGTGATTCGACTGGCAAGCATGTATGTATTCCCAAAAGCCTTTTCTGGGATAGAGAAGTAAAGTTTGCCGGTCTTCTCGTTGAAATATACGGTAAAAAGACCTTTCTTCACCGTAGCATCCTTTTTTATACGTGTAAGGTCACTATTAACAGAGTCTTTTTTTGCCAATAGTGAAGAGAGTTGCGTCTTTTTCTTCTTTGCTGAAACATCGTTAGAAAAGATGCCTGACACAGCAACACATATTATTACAATCAGTAGCTTTCTCATATTTTTTACAATTTGTCTGCAAAGGTATGGAAAAAAAACAAATTTAAAGCCTTTTTGCTTGTTTTTTTTATCTTTTCTACTGAATATTTCTCCCCAATTTTATCATCCGAGGGTCATCATCCAATAGGAGTGTTGCCGTGAGCTATGGACAGCAGAGAGCCTCGCACACCTTATCTTGGAATGCGCGTGCTCGAGCCGCATTGAGCACTCCTTGATTGAGAATGGCAAATGCCAACATATGACCGTTGGCAGCACGACAATAACCGGCAAGTGAGATTACTCCCGTCAGCGTACCGGTTTTTGCATGAACATTGTCGAAGGCATGGCTCTTGCGCATTCGCTTCGCTAATGTGCCATCGACGCCGGCAATAGGGAGCGAAGGATAGAGGTGAATGAAGATTTCGCTGTTGCGATAAGCATGGCGCAGCAGAGCCACGAGTAGCTGTGCCGACACATAGTTGTAAAGCGACAGCCCGCTACCGTCGGCCAGACGGTAGTCGAGAGCCCGCAGTCCGATGCGGTTGATAAGCTTCTGCATGTGAGTCTTGGCATGCTTGTACGATGCCTTCATACGACCGTTCTGTGCTGCTATCTGATATGCCATCGACTCAGCATATAGGTTCTTACTGTCCTTCATCATCGGCATGAGCACCTGGTCGAGGGTATGCGTGCGAGTGCAGAGGGCATATGTTCCAACTGGAATCGTCCCTATGGTATCGACAGCCTCATCAACACAGATGCCTGCTTCGGCGAGGCGAGTCTTCAGTGTAGCCACAAAAATATCCTCACGTCCCACGAGCAATGGCGACAGCACGTAGTTGTCATCGTCCCAACACCACCCCTCACCGTACCGCAGGGTATCTTTCATCGACTTGTCGGCAACGATATATCCTCTGATGGTGTCGATTTCCATCCCCACGATACTCTCCACGAAAGCGTTCATGTCGTCGTTATTGAACAGCGGGTCCATACCACCCACGCAATAAATATTACCGATAAGAGTGCGTTCGGCTATCGTGCCGTCGTAATATAAAGATGTGTTGAATCGGTAGTCGCCGCCGAGATTGTCAAGAGCAGTGATGGCGGTGATGAGTTTCATCGTCGATGCAGGCCGCAGGGTCTGGCGGCTGTTCGCGGCGAACACCGTGCTGTCGGCATCAAGATCGAAAACCATCAGCCCCAATTGCGAGATTTCCAACAACGGTTCGCGCATTAACTTGTCCAGCCTCACCTGGATGTTCTGCGGATATGCGAGTTCCTGTTCCGTCGAATCGGCAGCAAGCGAGTCGGCAGCGAGTGTATCGTCAGCAATGCTGTCGGTTATTTCCGTCTGTGCCACGACACCAAGGCACAGCAGTGTAAATATGGCTGTAATAAATGTCTTTTTCATTTTCGTAAGGCAAAGGTACTACAAAAAAGCGTCAAAACGAAAAAAACACGTGATATTTTATATAAAATTTGGCAGTTTAATAAAATTGTAATAACTTTGCACGGTTGAAAACATCTTATTTTATGGTCTATAAATACGACTTCCTCATCATCGGAGCAGGAGTTGCCGGTATGAGCTACGCCCTGAAGGTGGCGCGTGAACACAAGGGAAAGATTTGCATTATCTGCAAAACGAGCCTCGACGAGGCCAACACATCATTCGCTCAGGGCGGTGTTGCATCGGTGACAAACATGGAGCTCGACAACTTCGACAAACACATCAACGACACGATGATTGCAGGCGACTATATCAGCGACCGTGCAGCAGTGGAACAAGTGGTGCGGAATGCCCCCGGACAGATTCGCGAGCTGGTGCAGTGGGGAGTGAACTTCGACCGTAAGGACAACGGCGACTTCGACCTTCACCGCGAAGGTGGTCATTCCGAGTTCCGCATCCTACACCATGCCGACGACACCGGTGCCGAGATTCAGCGTGGACTGATGGAGGCCGTACGCAACTGTCCCGATATAGACATCCGCGAAAACCACTTCGCCGTGGAAATCATAACCCAGCATCATCTCGGGGTTAGGGTGACACGACGCTCTCCGCACATTCAGTGCTACGGTGCATACGTGCTCAATCCCGACACCAAGAAAGTTGACACTTTCCTTGCAAAGGCAACGGTGATGTGTACCGGCGGTTGCGGTGCAGTATATATGACAACATCAAATCCCGTCATTGCTACCGGCGACGGCATAGCAATGGTATATCGCGCCAAGGGAACTGTGGCTGACATGGAGTTCGTGCAGTTCCACCCCACGGTGCTCCATAATCCCAGCGAAACACATCCCGCCTACCTCATCACCGAGGCCATGCGAGGCTATGGTGGCATACTTCGTCTGCCCACCGGCGAGTCGTTCATGGAAAAATACGACGAACGCCTGTCGCTGGCTCCACGCGACATCGTAGCACGAGCCATCGACAAGGAAATGAAGATTCACGGCATCGACCACGTATGCCTCGACGTCACCCACAAGAATGCCGACGAGACACGCCACCACTTCCCGAACATCTACCAGAAATGCCTCTCGATAGGCATTGATATCACCTGCGACTACATACCCGTTCGCCCTGCCGCCCATTATATGTGCGGAGGCATCAAGGTTGATCTCAACGGACAATCGTCGATAGAGCATCTCTATGCCCTTGGCGAATGCTCATGCACGGGCTTGCACGGCGGCAACCGCCTTGCCAGCAACTCTCTCATCGAGGCAGTGGTATATGCTGATGCAGCTGCGAAGCATTCTCTTGCGCACATCGACGAATACGACTTCAACGAGCATGTCCCTGAATGGAACGACGATGGCACGATGACCAACGAGGAGAAGGTGCTAATCACGCAGTCGATAAAAGAAGTAAACCAGATTATGTCGAACTATGTGGGCATCGTGCGCAGCGACCTGCGACTACATCGTGCCTGGGATCGTCTCGACATGCTTTACGAAGAGACCGAACGCCTGTTCAAGCGTGTAAAAGCAAGCCGCGACATCTGCGAGTTGCGAAACATGATTAATGTGGGCTATCTCATCACACGATGGGCTCTGGAACGTAAGGAATGCCGCGGCCTGCACTTCACCACTGACTACCCCCTACACGCCTACGACAAATAAATTCCATTAACAGGAAGCACCGCCTACCGCTATCTCGTCAGTGAGATCTTCAGGCTCAAGCCAAAGTCATGCGTAGTGGTAGGATATCCGCTACTTGATAGGAGCGGAGTGTTGGTTTGACGATCGTAGTAGGCGCTCATCGTAAGCAGGCGAGAGAGAGTGTAGTCAGCCATTAGCGACATCTTGAACGCGCTGTTACCGCTGCTGGCAGCACTCGTCGCAGTGCGGATGTCACGTGTGATTGCCGCCTGTTTGCGCAGCGAGATGTCGAGCCTCAGGTTTAGGTCGTGGTTCACACCTTGATTACGCCCGCTGTTAGTCGTAGTGCTTGTGCTTTTGTTGTCTTGGGCATTGCGTCCCTTGCCATGCTGTGCCTTGCGTATCTTCCGCGACGTGCCGCTACCGAATATATTAAAGTTACTCACCTTATAGCCCACGCCCACTACCCAGTCTTTCGAGAGAGCCTCGTTCACCTGAATACTCGTGGTAGAAAGGCTCAGCACACGCGTCTGCCGATACTCCGCCTTCAACGTCATATTGTTCAGGAACGTCACATCGATGCCAAGCAGCGGCGAGAAAGCCTCGTTGATGCTCACCGTCGATACGTTGTACATTGAGCTTGGGACAGGATTGTTAGTCTTCGAATCGACGATGAATCCGCGGCCGTCCATAAACTCATGGAATGTGCTGAACGACGAGTAGCTGCCAATAGAGAACACGCTCTTGTAGGAGTGGTTAATATTGATGCTCTTGAAGTGGTCGCGCAGCCACGGCAGCTTCACCAGTCCGCTGTAGCGTATAGTCCAGTTTGGCAGCAGGCGTTTCAGCGCAGGGAATATATCGAGCGAACCGCCTCCGCTACCAGTATATGCATTTATAAATGCCGGTATGAGCACATCAGAACTGTACATATCGACAGTGCCCAGCTCAGGATTGTATGCCGAGCCGCCCAGGTCAATACCGTTTGCATCACGCATACCTTTTGGATATGTGGTTGTGGCATAGAACGACTGCAGACGCTGCTGGTAATCAGCTATCGACGAGCAGAATTTCTCGAACGATGGTGAGTGATAGCCGTCGTCGGCACTGCCCATTCCCTCCAACGCACTCTTTATGCTGATAGTAGTCATGGTGAACGAGCCGCTGTGGGTGGTAGGCATTCCGTCGTACTGGAACTGTATGCTTCGTGCCTTCGTTACTGTGCGCGACGCGTTGAGGTCGATCTTCAAATCCTGAATGGGTTCGATTGTAGCCTTTATCTGAAGGTCGCTGGTGGTGTTGACGGTCGCGGGCGACGCCATACTGCTATCGCGCAGCAGCCAGTTGTTGTCGATGCTCTTCTGGATATAGTCGTCGCCATTGAATCCGAAAGCGAAGCCAAGTCCCGGAGCCATGGAGCCGCCGTAGGTGGTGTTCTGTCCAAACATGTCGCCGGCATTGGGCAGGAATCCAGGGAGAGTCATTGAGCGTTGGTCTCGGTAGGAGATACCTATCGAGCGTACCATCATCAGTACACGCGACGTCTTCTGCAACGGACGATACCACCACTGCTGCTCGGTAGGCTTCTTGGCAATAACACTGAGCTTCACCTTCACGCTGTCGCCACCGAACACGCGGATTGTGTTCTCATCGACCACTTTGAACTTCATCTTCTGGTATGCCTTGCCGTCCTCGGTCTTTGCCGATACAATCACACGCTTGGTCTTCTTGCCGTGTTTAACCTCAATGCCACTGTCGGGAACGAGTGCCAACTCCTTCTGGAACGCATTGCGAACGTTGGCAGGCACCTGCGGTTTCTTCTGCTGAGCCGCTTTCTTTTTCTGCGCATCGGCAGCCTTTTTGTCGGCACCGTCGCCGTCGTCCTTGGCGTTCTTCTTGCTCTTCGAGCCTTTCTTTGCCTTCTCCTCTGCCTCAAGCTCCTTCTGTCTCTGCTTGTCCTCCTGACGCTTCTTTGCCGCCGATGCCGCCTCGCGCTGCTTGCGGTTGGCGTTGCTGGCATCTTTTTTCGCGGCCTCGTTTGCTTTCTTCAGGAATGGGATATGGTTGTAGAGCATCTCCATGTTGAGTGTAGAGTTGATGGTGATGTTACGACTGTTCGAGATAGTGTTACCAAGCGTGGTTCCGTCTTCAAGTTCCGTGCCGCGAATCCAGCGGTAGTTGGAGGTGTAGTTGGCATCGGCGTTCAACCAGTCGAATAGCGGTAGCTTATTCAGTGGTACCTGATATGAGGCACTGAACTGCTGACTATAATCGAGCGGCGTTCCGAGGTTCTTGATGCTGTTCCACACCGAATCTTTCCATATAGCATAGTCGTCTGGATAGAGGTCCTTGTTCACCGGACGGTATGGCTCTTCTATCTCGGCGTGTGTTGCCGACTGGAAGTTCATGTGGAGGTTTTTCGTGAGGTCCCAGCGCAGCGAGAAGTCACGGTTCCAGAGGAACTGCGAGCTGAACGACAGTGGCAACTTGTTCAGCGGATTATCCACATCGCGCTCCTGCAGTTCGTGATATGTTCGTGTAATCTCGGTGTTGAAGGCAATGTTCTGCGGCAGATAGTTGATGCCGAAGGCCTTGGGGAATGCCATCCATTTCGACTTGCTCTTCGATTTCTTGAACGGTTCCCACGTCTTATACACCGGCGTGTAACTGTAGTTGAGGGCTCCGCGCCAATTGTCGTCGGTCTCATATACACGTGTCTCGCCAGTGGTCTTGCTGTGGCTGTGACTATATGAGAGCGAGAAGTTGGCGGGGTCGTAGGGCATGGGATGCAGCTTCGACTTGATACCCACGCGCATGTTGGAGATTGAGAAGTTGGTATTCTTACGTTTCGTCACGGCAATCGCCTCGATGGAGTCACGCTCTGCAGAGGTCATGGCATCAAGTGCCTCGTCGAGCTCCATATCGGTGTCAAGGGGATTGTACTTTGGCCGCACGTGCTCCTCGGAAACGCTGTAATAGAAAGGTATCGTCACCTGTGCCTTCTCGGGGAAGAACTTGCCAAGCTCCAGGTTGGCTGTAAAGTTATATGAGCGCGTATTGTCGGTGGTACGCTCAGTGACGGTCTGCTCCAGTCCGCCGAAGCCTTCGTTTATAATCTTTCCCGAGAGGTTTATGGTTCCGAAGTCGGACAGCTGAATGTTGAGTGTTCCGCTTGCAGCCCATCCGCCCTCGTTCTTCGCTTCGAGCAGTCGCAACTCATTGACCCACACCTCGCCCGATTTTGCACGCGGTGTAGAGATGTTGCGCACGCCAATCATCATCGTCTTCACTTCGCCGAGCGACGGGTTTCCAAGTATTCGAATGATGTTTTTGGCCTTGCCGTTTGCCGAGTCGTCTTTCTGATACTCGCGATTGTATGAAGCCTGTCCGTTCGACTTGGCTGCATTGCGCTCTCGCTTGATATCGGTAAACACGCTCATGTCGATGTCGAGCATGTTCTCCATAGGCCATACCGCTATACAGTCAGCCGACGAGAAACGGTCGTAATGGTTGGCTGGAGTAAGAGTCAGTGGAATCTCATACTCGTAGTAGTTGTTCTTGTAGTCGCTGCCCAGACGGACGAACACTGCCAGCTCGCCATCGATGAGATTGGTGTTATTTGGCACAAGGGCATTGGCATGTACGAACATCTGCAGACGCTTGTAGGAACGCAGGTCGAGGGCCACCTTCTTATATACCGCACGTGCATCCTTGCTGCCAAGATTGTTGACGGTGAGGTTCAGTGCCTGCTCGTTGGCCTCGACAAGTTGCGGCTGCGAGGGATCGGTCTCACGCGTGATACCCGGAGGCAGCACATAGTTGACGGGCTGCTTGTCGTTGTGCTCTTCAATATTCACGGCGCTGGTCTGCATCTCGCCGGCGCTTTGTGCGGTTGACAGCTGCTGCTCGTAGGAGCGCCATTTGCCCTGCACGAGGTCGAGGCTTCCGAATCGCAGCACAATCGGCTCTGTAAATCCCGTGAGATACATACGCATGAAGCGCACCGCCGAGAAGTCGCTGATAGAGCCTATTCTCTGTCGCATTGCAGAGTTGAGTGGTATGCGTATCTTGTACCACGTCACTTCCTCGTCGCGCACGCCGTTGCGCAGTACGGGCTTCACCTTGCGCATGTCGGTGATATAGTTGCTCACGCCGACGTTCGACTCCTGAAGGGCATCGGGAGTGATATCAACCACATATTCGAAGTAACGCTCGTACTCGTTCATAGTGAAGTCCTGATTGAGGTCTTCCACGTCGGGGCCGGTCTTGTATGACGGGTCGTAGGAACCGCTGCCGCCCTCGGGCGAGTTGCCTTGCGGATTCACGATGCGCTTGTAGCGCTCGAGGATTGGAGCCTCTCGAGCGTCGAGGTCGTCGCCACGGAAATAGTGGTAGTTGTCGTTGGCAGGGTCGGCCAACCAAGCAGCACGCACGCTGTCGTTGGCAATCGTCTGCGCAAAAGAGTTGAACGCGGCATACGGCTCGTAGGCCATCTCCTCGACGTCGTTCAGTCCGTTGAAACCTACATCCTGAATCATTCGCGAACCGGTAGTTGTGGCAAACGAATATGTCTGTACCGACTGCCGAGGTATTTTTCCCCACGATGTATATTCATAGTTGTCGGTGCCATCAACAGCCATACCGCTCTCGTAGAACTTCTTTCCGTCGCAGAGCACATCCTCGCTCACTTCGCCCACGTCGATTTTCAGCTGTCCTCCCAGCTGCGACTGCTGTGCAGTGCCACGTGTATAGATGAAGGGGTCGAGCAGCCAGAACTCTATATACTCGATATTGGCAGTCTCAAAGTCGTTGACATCAAGTTTACGCATCATTCCGCCCCACTTCGACGCCGGGTCGAGGAAGCGTCCTTCGCTGTCGAACGCCGTAGAGAAGTTGTATGGTCCGCGCTCGCTCGGGTAGTATGCAAGGTTAAGTATCGGCAGCGTATTGGTGGCTCCGTTGTAGTTGCTCTGCTGTCGGTTGGGATACAGCTCGCTGACATACACTTCGCGCACGTAGTGGTTCGACAGCTGGTTCAGGTCGCTCTTGATATGCGCCGGCGTGAGCGAGCTGCTACGGTATGTGAAGAGCGGGTCAATGGTGTACCACGACAGCAGCGCACGGTCGAATCCGCTCGACAGGTCGGTCTTGTTGTCATGGTTGGCAATGCCCGACGGCACACTCGACAGCTGCCACGACTTCGGGTCGATGATGCTGTAGCCGGTCTTCGTGTCCTCAAAGTCGTCGATATACGACGCATTGTCCTGAGTTCCGCCGGCGGTCTTGGCAATGAGATGGGCGAAGTCGCCACGGAAAGTAATCTGCGACGGCTGCTTCACGTTGAGGAACGGAATCTTGTCGAGCACGTTCGTGAGCCACTGGCTCTCGGTCTTCCAGTTGATATTGACGCCCCACAGCGTGTTGCTCAGCGGTTCAGAGCCCATGGCAACCTTCGTGGTGAGAGCCTGCTCATGCAAGTGTTGAATAGTACCGCCAATCTGGAATTTCTTCGAGAATTCGTATTCGAAGTTGAGTCCGAACATGCGCTTGCTTATCTGTCCGTAGTCGGTATTGGTCTCAAGGCTCACGTCGATGGGCGTTCCGGCGTCGATATAGCTTTGGTTAAGAATTGTCACCTCGCCGGCAGAGTAGTCAACGCTATAGTCGCTACCCTCGACGAGCACCGTACCTCCGGCCGTCACCTTCACGCTGCCCTGAGGCACGTTGACGGCTCCGAGCGAAATGACATTTGCCGACGTGCCACGGAACTGGCCCACCATCATATATTTATTCTTCTCGGCTATCTGCTTGGCGGCGGTCTTCGTGGTATCGTAAAGCTCGGTGAACGCATACTTGTCGGCAACAGAGGCAGGCACGCCCGCAAGAACAAGCGCGCTGCGAATACCCTCACCAAAAGGCTCTGCCTTTGGGAAAAACACGCGTCCGTTCTGTATAGTATAGCCCTGCACGTAGTCGAAGCGGCCGTTGCTGCGGGCTTTCATATTATCGTCGAGGCGGTCGGCTCCCATCACCTGTATGAGCAGTTTGTCTTTCACCTGTGTCTCGGGAATATACGACAGATACACTCCTGCGGTGTCGCTCTGATACTTCACGTCGAGACGGAACTGGCTGTTCTCTACCGTCGATGCGAGGAAATACACGTTCTTCATCATCAGCCGCCAGTTTGACTGAAGTGGGGTGTTGCTCGAGTTCTTCAGCGTCTTGACGAAGAGGGCCTCGCTGGTATTGGTGTTGTCGCTGGTAAGCTCGCCCACCTGATATACCACGCCGTTATACTTGTATTCGAAAGCTACTGCCAGCACCTGGTCGGTCTGCAGGCCTGCCTTCAGCGAAATATATCCCAACGCCTTGTTAATGGTGTATTCCGACGATGTTAGCAGACGCGCGCTCTGCAGCTTCTCGTAATCGACGCCGCCGGTTAGTCCCAGCCCACCAAGCACGGAGAGTGTATTGTCGATGTCGCGTGCACCGGCAGTGCTGACGAGCGTCTCGTAGAGCGGTGTATTGCGGTTCGACGGCATCATGCCCGGCATCCCCTCGCCAAGGTCGGTGAATCCGATGATGTTGCGCGAATTGCTGGTGGTTCCGGTCTTGTTTGTCACCCACACCTCCATACGCGTAATCTCAATGCCGCTAAGCAAGTTGGGCAGCTTCGACATGGCTTCGTCGTAGGTCTGACGGAAGTAGTGTGCCAGGAAGAAGTGGCGGTTTTCCTCGTAGTTGGTGGCATCGATTTCAAATGGTGTCACCGACGTGCCGCCCTTCGACGACACGCTCTTCGACTGCGAATTCTTGCTCGATATGACTGCCTGCAGTTTCAGCCGGCCGAACTGCATGTCGGTACGCACACCGAATAGCGACGAGGCTCCCTGTATCAGCGACGAGTTGCTGGGGAAGCTGATGTCGCCGGCTTCTACCAGCTTGATAATCTCGTCTTCCTTCCCCTCATAACGCAGCTTGATGTTCTTGGTGTCAAACTCAAACGTAGCATCGGTGTTGTAGTTCAGGTTCATGTTAATCTTGTCGCCCACCTTTCCGTTGAGGTTAAGGTTGATTTTCTCGTCGAAGTCGAATGCCGTGGTGCGGCGGTTGCGGATGGGCAGCGACGGGTTGTCGATGTTCTTCAGGTTCATGCCGATTTTCAGCTCGGCCGAACCCTGCGTCTTTATGCGCACACCGCCGGGACCGAAAATTTTCTCGGCAGGTCCCAGACTGAAGTGCATGTCGGTGAAGTCGAACTTCTCCTTGCCTTTGGCGGCTACTTCCTGGGCGTTCTTGTC
>AUXO017236116.1_pt1 | contig 24201 bp, 19 predicted proteins | sample 768731 | NCBI WGS metagenome assembly AUXO01 (sample SAMN02715735, study PRJNA202380) | gut metagenome | biome: sheep rumen | host: Ovis aries | place: New Zealand: Palmerston North | reverse complement strand
TCATTCGGTGGAATCGGTGTATTCGCTATTCCTGAGATGGGCAGATTCTACAGACACGTACTTATCGAGGGCAACTTCCCTCACCACGGTGCTGTAGCATTCGGTCACTTCGGAAAGGCTCTCTATGAGGTATTTAAGTACATTGGAGCAGAGACAATCGGCTACAACCAGCCTGCATCTCTTCCTTATCCTACAGAGAATCCTTTCGCTTAATCTGCAGAGATTGAATAAGGCGCTCGCGTAAGCGGGTGTATAAATAGAAGCCTTAGCTCTTTAATCGGAGCTAAGGCTTCTTATTTTTGGTTATTTGCTATTCGCGATTTTTTTACAACATCATCCTTTAAAGAGAACATTGTTTACGACGCTTTCAAGGTATTCCTGTCTTCCGGAAATAGGAAGCTTAGGAGCTTTCATGTTAAGAGCATAGTCTGAGAGTTCCTTGAGATCTACACTGTTATCACGGATCTTTTTACCGATTCCGGATTCAAAGCTCTGATAACGCTCCTTGATAAAGTCGTCAATGCGACCGTCTTCAATAAGCTCTGCAGCCTTGATAAGTCCAAGTGCAAATGTATCCATTCCGAGTATGAATGCATAGAACATGTCTTCAAATGTATAGCTGGGACGTCTGTTCTTTGAGTCAAAGTTAAATCCGCCTGTAAGACCGCCGGCTTTGAGCACTTCGTACGTAGCCATTGTTGTGTCATATACATTGCAAGGGAATTCGTCTGTATCCCATCCAAGAAGCGGATCACCCTGGTTGGCATCAACGGAACCAAGCATACCGTTGATCGCACTGATCCTGAGCTCATGCTGGAATGTGTGCTGAGCAAGTGTTGCGTGGTTTGCTTCGATGTTCATCTTGAAATCTTTATCAAGACCGTACTGACGAAGGAATCCGATAGCTGTAGCTGCATCAAAGTCATACTGATGCTTCATGGGCTCCTTCGGCTTGGGCTCGATATAGAAATCACCCTTAAATCCGATGCTTCTACCGTAATCAACAGCCATGTGCATAAGTTTGGCGATGTTTTCCTGTTCGAATTTAACATCGGTATTAAGAAGTGTTTCGTATCCTTCACGTCCGCCCCAGAATACATAGCCTCGTCCGCCAAGCTTTACGGTTATATCGAGAGCTTTTTTGACCTGCGCTGCTGCGAAGCAGAACACATCGGCTGAGTTAGTGCTGCCTGCACCGCACATGAAGCGGGGATTACTAAACATATTGGCTGTTCCCCACAGACACTTGATGTCTGTACCTTTCATCTTCTCAAGGATATAATCTGAGATCTCATCAAGACGGCGATTTGTCTCGTTAATGTCATCTGCTTCGGGAACGAGATCGACATCATGGAAGCAGAAGTATTTGATTCCGAGCTTTTTCATAAACTCAAAACCTGCATCAACCTTGGCTTTTGCATGTTCCATTGTTCCTTCTTCAGAAGCGCCGAAGGATTTATCGGCAGTTCCCCTTCCGAACATATCAACGCCGTTTGCACCGAGATTGTGCCACCATGCCATTGCAAAAGGAAGGTGTTCTTCCATTGTCTTGCCCATAATTACCCTCTTGGGATCGTAGTATTTGAATGCAAATTTGTTTTTGCTGTCTTTTCCCTCGAATTTAATTTCGGGAATGTCCTTAAATATTTCGCTCATTTCGTAACCTCCTATAAAAACATTTTTATACTGTTAGCATACACTAACTAAACAGAATGGTCTAGTTCAGTTAATGCTATTTTATTATCAAAAAATGTTAGATATAGGTAACGGATTTACAATAGCTTCACCAATTCGCAATTTCCCATGAGATTGTCCCAGAAGTCAGAAACGGGAGTATTTTTGATATGTGAGATGATACTGCATCCCAGCGCACCGTGGCAGACTATGAGTACGGACTTGCCTTCTTTATGCAGCGGATAGGCAATCTCGTTTAGAAAAGAGAGTGTTCTCTCAGCAAGGTGATCAAGGCTTTCCGATCCTCCGACTGAAGTATAACTTTCGGGATCTGTAAATAGTTTACTTATGGGATTTTCCGGATTGTTAAAGTAACCTACAGATCCTTCAAATTCTCCAAAAGACATCTCTTTTAGCCTATCGTCTATCACGATCGGAGTGTCTTTTCCTTCCAAAAATATCTCTGCTGTCTTTTTTGCTCTGATAAGTGGGGAGCAATAACAGATGTCAAACTCTATTTCCTTGTATTTATCATGCGCTTTTTGAGCAACGAGGACTCCTTCTTCGTTAAGTGGAATGTCTACGCTTCCTTGCAATTTTTCGATTTTGTTCCATTCTGTCTTGCCGTGTCGCATTATGTAAAGCATTTATATTACCTCTTGAAATAATTGATAAAACATATTATAGCATAATAAAAGACAATAAAAAGTTAACATTTAAAATTTGACATTTCAGCATATTTCGGTATAATTCAATTATGATGTAACACAAAAATTAACAGTTATATATGAAAATATATAGGAAAGGATGTTAGTATGAAAAAGAGAATGGTAAGTTTTATTGGGGTTATGACAGCAGTTGTACTTGCTACAGGATGTGGCGGAGCTACAGGCGGAGATTTCGAAGCAGATGAGGCTGTAGAGGAAGAGGTTAGCATGGAGCAGGGTGGTCTTACAGAAGACAACAGCATTGTAGACACTGATGTTTCAGCTGATGCAGAAGCTGAAGAACCCGCAGCAGAGTAATGTAATATAATATGATAAATGCATAATATGTGTACAATATAGAAAAGGCTGTAGCACAAGAAAGTGTTACAGCCTTCATTTTGTTAGTTACAATGTCTTCAAAAATTCTTTTATATCTTTTACAATTCGTTCTTCTTCAAATTTGTACACATAGTGCGTGCAGTCGAGTTTTACAAGTTTTCCGTTAGAAGATGCATCGACGAGGGCCTGGTGGCCTTCAAGCCATCCGGGAGTCAGTTCGGTAGTCTGCGATGAGATGTACTGGATCGTCGGAGCTGTAGGGAGAGGATTGCTACTGATTTCATGTAGGGCTTCTATGCAATTAAAACCTTCGTCCAGCTTGCAGTTATTTACGTCGTTTCTGTATCCAATGGCTGTTTCCATTTTAGCAAGCTCATCGGCTTCATCTGAATGTCCGCTCAGAACTCGCATAATTCCTGAATCAATGAGACATCTCATAATTGGAAATTGCTTTTTGGCGGCGTCAAACTCTTCCTTATATTGATCATCTAAACCGGGGATTGATATATCCATTCCAACGATTCCCTCTACCTCTGTGGGATATTTCTGAGCCCAGAGAGTTGCTTCAACTCCTGCGATTGAATGAGGACATAATACGAAGGGGCCTTCTATGCCGGCTTTGGAAAGGCATTCTCTGTCATTTTCGACGATCTTATCGAAGGTTCTTTCTTCTTTTACAACGTCGCTCAAGCCGTATCCGAATCTTTCAATGATGACCACCTTTGCATCGGTGCTTAAGTCTTTGCAAAGAGGAAGAAAATTGACGTATGGACTTGTGTCGCCCCAGCCTGACATAAGTACGATTGTGTGGTCGCCTTCGCCTTCCGTGTAGATGTGCATTTTGTGACCGTCTACTTCGACATATTGTCCGGGAGGATTTTGCCAGATTGCTTCTTCTTTTTTCAGTTGAACGCGATTGTAGATAAATGCGACTGTTGTAAAAAGCAGGACGATTATTAAAATAACTGAAAAGATTCTTCCGAGTATCTTTAAAAATTTTTTCATAGTATACCTCACTTATCTAAAAGGGGGTCCTTGTTTCAAATACACTTTATCTTGTCTTAAATATACTGATTCATTGTGGTGAATGGTTAACTGTTCTTATTTTCCTGTTTGAAATAATTGGTGTCGGATTTATAGCATGCAAGCCATCTCGTTTCACCGACATATTCGTATTCGTTTGCAATGTCTTCGGAGACGTAATCGGTTAACTTATTGAAGTTTGGAATAGCGATCACATTTTTATCCCCGTAATAATTAAAATTCTTTTCATCACGGTAGTAGTTGATCTCAAGCGTTATGCTCTCGCTTTCGCTGTTGTAGCAGGCATACTTCTTGCTGTCGTCAACGGCCTTGCACATGAGCGCAGTGTCTTTATCATCTGCAATGAAGACGGTGTCAACGTCAAGCGTATCAAAATAGTCGGTCATATCGACGATGTAATCTTTGTCCATGAGATTGTCGTTTGTAACTTTGAAGTTACCGACAAGCATATATGCAGACGCAAGCATAATGATCGTCATCACGGGCATGATCTGTTTGTTTCTGTGAGTTGCAATGTATCTGTTAAGCATGATTCCCATTCCCGTTAAAAGAATCGGTATTCCCACGAAAAGGTATCTGTAAGGAATAAAATTATTTCCGGCACGCATATCACCGACTATCAGGATCAGCATATTAAACAGGATTACCGAAAAGAACGGCAGATAGTAATTATAGTTTGCGGCGCCGCGCATCCACTTATAGATAACGAGCGCTGTGACAATAAAAATCAATAAAACAAAAAGTGTTTTTAGCAAGATGAAAAACCACATCTTGGAAAATACAGGAACAGTTTCGTGTCCCATAATACCAAAGGCCTGGAAAACTCCTGCAAAAACGTACTTCAGGTTATCCCAAAACTCTGATATCTTTACCGGGGATGTGTCGGGAGAATGACCTGTGTAGATCAGGTTATAGGTAAACACACCTATTGAGGCAAAGATGCCTGTCATTGCCCAGACCGGAACCACACTTTCCTTGAAGGGATATCTCTTTTTCCACAAAGAGAACAGAGATGCAAAAAAGATTGGTGTGACTCCGCAGACAATTGTGTAAATTCCTGTAGAAGCGCATGTCACAAAAAGCAGTGACAGATATGTAAATAAGAATATGATTCTTTTTCTCTTGCTGAAACAATCGGCGAACTCACCATCATCAAATGCTATAAGGCATAGCACAAGCATGATCGGAACAAGAGCCTTAATGCTGTAATTGGCGTGCGCAAAGAACAGCATCTTGAAGTAATCAAGCCAGTCGTAGTTATATGGTGTTATGATGACGGCAAGTGTAAGAAATCTGACGCCGATACGCACATGGAGCGCAATTAGGATGTTCCATACAGCGTAAATATATATAAAAACGATCAAAAGATCGGATAATCCTACAGATAAGAATTCGTTTCCCGTGAGCGCGTAGAACGGAACCGCAAACAGGAGAGTGGAGTCAAACTCCATGCTTGTCGTCGCTACCCAGTTTGGAAGAATGAGACTTCCTTTATTAACAATTTCTCTTAAGTGGTATACAACCGTCGCAAAATCGGGATCGAGCGAAAGGCGAAGGTCGGATAGATTAAAATAGAAGATACCCGACATATTGATCGTAAAAAGGATCATCGCCGCTATTTCCCATAAGCGCATGTTCTTGATTCTTTGATAAATAGTCCTAAAATAATTCCCCAAGTAATTCATTTCTGTCTCTTTCCTTAGATGTCACTTCTAAATTATGTCAGTTACTGATGAAATAAATACTATCAGCAATAGCAAAATGATGCATAGCCGCTTATTGCTTTGAATACTTTGCTTTTTGTGCGGTATCTCTTTTGGTGCGATATTTCGGTAAAAGAGTATCGGAATATGCTACGCCAAACATAGTACGATAGATGTACTACGATAGGCATAGTAACATAGGAGTTTTTGATTGTCAACATTTCGCTGAAAAAACTTTTTTACGTATCGGAACTGTTCTGATAACGTTAGTTTCAGGTAAGTTGTTAATAAAGTGTAAATATGCCAATTCTCCATTGACCTACGTAAACGTTTACTAATATAATTAGAACGTTGAATGTGAGATTAAATGCGATAAAAAAATGGGAGCGAGGTATTATAATGAAAAAAGTTTCGAAGATTTTTACATCACTGGGGGTTGTCGGTATGTCAGCTGCCTTATTCTTTACTCCTATTGCCGGCGTAAGTGCGAGTGCACGTGCGGTAGGGCCTGAATTGGCTACAGGTATCGACGTATCCAAGTTTCAGGGTGGAATCAATTGGCAACAGGTTAAGGCAGCAGGTATCAGATTCGCCATGATACGTGTAGGTACAATGAAAAAGGGACTGGATGAACAGTTCGTCAACAATATTAATGGCGCAAATGCAGCAGGCATCAGAACAGGTATTTATATCTATTCTTATGCAACAACTCCGGAGGCAGCAGCTGTGGAGGCAAATCAGGTTCTTGCGTGGATTGCACCTTATGCGGTAACATTTCCGGTTGCGATTGATATAGAAGATAACGTTCAGAAAGGTCTTAATGCTGCACAGCTTCAGGCTATTGCAGATACATTCTGCAATATTCTCAGTGGTGCAGGATATGAGACATTGGTATATGCAAACAGAAACTGGTTCATGCAGAGGATGCCTTCAGTATCTGCACCTAAGTGGGTTGCACAGTACGATGTTGCCTGTGATTATCCGGGTGATTACGTAATGTGGCAGTCAAGCAGCCATGCAACATATCCCGGAATTCCAGGAAGAGTTGATGTCGATCACCTTTACTCGGATTATTTCACAAGAATTATTCCTGAAGGTTTTAACAGCTGGGGCGGACATACATTCTATTATCACAACTTCCGTAAGCAGTTCGGATGGATTAATCTTGAAAACAAGAAATACCATGCCGATCCTAACGGATATATCCAGACAGGCTGGTTCCAGGACGAGAGTGGAATCTACTATCTCGATCCTACAGCAGGCGGACTTGCCAAGACAGGATTTGCCGATATCGAAGGCAAGCGCTATTACTTTGATGAAGCAGGCGTAAAGAGAACAGGACTTCTCAACCTCGGAGGAACTGTTTACTACGCAAATGCAGACGGTGTATGCCAGAAAGGTCTTGTACCTCTTGAAGACGGCGTTCACTACTTTGATGATGAGTATAAGATGCACACAGGTCTTACACAGGTTGGAGATAAGCTCTACATGTTCAATCCTCAGGGTGTAATGCAGACCGGTATGGTTGCACTTGAGACAGGCAAGTATATGTTTGGTTCAGACGGCGCAGCTATCAAGGGATGGTATTCAAACGAGCAGGGACAGAAGTTCTTCTTTAACCAGGATCATGTTGCGGTTACAGGTAATCAGACTATTGAAAAGGCTAACTACCTCTTCAATCCTGAAGGCGTAATGCAGACAGGTTGGTCAGGAGAGATTGCTACAGGAAGATATTACTTCGGACCTGACGGAAAAATGGTTACAGGATGGAGCGATATCGAAGGACAGAGATATTACTTCGGTGCAGACGGTAAGATGGTTGTAGGAATGGCTTCACTTCCTGACGGAGTATACTATCTTGAGCCTAAGGACGGACACAGAACTGTAGGATGGGTTCAGCAGCCTGACGGATGGCGTTACTTTGACGGCAACACAGGTAAGATGCTTGTAAAGACAACTGCAGTACTTGAGAATGTGTCATGCACATTTGATAAGAACGGTCTCCTTGCAGATCCTGCAGGTTGGACACCCGGAACACCACTTCCGGCTCCGGCACCTGACGCAGGTGCGGCTGCATCAACAGGAGCCTCAACACCCGCTGCTTCAGCAGGAGCTTCAGCACAGACAGCTCCCGCGGCACCGGCTAATTAATATAATAATGAGGGGTTGGACGCTCAGTGCCAAAGCGCGGAGCGTCCAAAAATGTTTATAAACGGAGGGAAATTTAAAAATGAACATCGAAGAAGCAAAAGAGAAATTACAGAAGTACGGGCAGGAGCATGTACTTAAGTACTATTCCGAACTTAGCGATTCAGAGAAGCAGGAGCTTCTTGCGCAGGTTGAGGACACGGATTTTGCGGTACTTGCCAATTGTAAGAATCTTGGACATGCTGACAAAAGAGGAGAGTTTGCACCTTTGGCGGCTCTTCAGGTATCAGAGATCGAGAAGAGGAAAGATGAGTTTACAAAGCTTGGCGTTGAGACGATCAAGGCAGGCAAAGTTGCTGCAGTTCTTCTTGCAGGTGGAATGGGAACAAGACTTGGATCGGACAATCCGAAGGGAATGTATGACATCGGTATAACCAAGCCTGTTTATATCTTTCAGAGAATAATCGAGAATCTACTTGATACAGTTAAGCAGGCAGATGGCACATACATCCGTCTTTTTATCATGACAAGTGAAAAGAACAATGATGCTACTGTTAATTTCCTTAAGGAGAAAAACTTCTTCGGTTATCCTGAAGATAAGATCACATTCTTTAAGCAGGAGATGGCACCGGCATCCGATTATGACGGAAAGGTATACATGGAGAGCAAGTCAAGAATTTCAACTTCTCCCAATGGTAACGCAGGCTGGTATTCATCACTTCTTAAAGCGGGTCTTCGTGATGTCATCGTAAAAGAGGGCATCGAATGGATAGACATTTTTGCTGTTGATAATGTCCTTCAGAGAATCGCAGATCCTTGTTTCGTTGGCGCTACAGTTGCAGCTAAGGTTTCTTGCGGAGCCAAAGTTGTTAGAAAGAACGCACCCGATGAGAAGGTAGGCGTTATGTGTCTTGAAGACGGCAAGCCTTCAATCGTAGAGTACTATGAGCTCTCACAGGAGATGATGGATGCCAAGGACGAAAACGGCGATCCCGCTTATAACTACGGAGTTATTCTCAACTATATGTTCAATGAGAAAGCTCTTTATGAAATTGCTCAGAAGGAACTTCCTCTTCATGTTGTTGAGAAAAAGATTCCTTACATAGACGAGAATGCCAATCTCGTTAAGCCCGAGACTCCGAACGGATGCAAGTTTGAGCAGCTCGTTCTCGATATGATCCACATGCTTGATACATGTCTTCCTTATGAGGTTGTAAGAGAGCATGAGTTTGCACCTATCAAAAATAAGACAGGTGTTGATTCGGTAGAGTCAGCAAGAGAACTTTGCAAGAAGAACGGAATCGAGCTTTGATAACAGACAGAAAAATATTTGCTGAAAGAAGGTAATAATATGACTATATTGGTAACAGGAGGAGCAGGTTATATCGGCTCACATACTGTTGTTGAACTTCAAAATGCCGGATATGACGTTGTTGTAATGGATAACCTTGCCAATGCGAGCAAAAAAGTAATCGGAAGAATTGAAGCGATCACAGGCAAAAAAGTACCTTTCTATGAGACAGACATCAGAGATCGTGAAGGTCTGGAAGAGATTTTTTCAAAAGAAAAAATTGATGGAGTCATCCATTTTGCAGGACTTAAGGCGGTCGGAGAATCCGTTGAAAAACCTTGGGAATACTATGAGAACAATATCTCGGGAACACTCACCCTTGTTGATGTTATGAGAAAACATAACTGCAAGAACATTATTTTCTCTTCATCTGCAACCGTATACGGAGATCCCGCTTTTGTTCCGATCACAGAAGAATGTCCTAAGGGAACATGCACAAATCCTTACGGATGGACAAAATCAATGCTTGAGCAGGTACTTTCCGATATTTATAAGGCCGATAACGAGTGGAATGTTGTTCTTCTTCGTTACTTTAATCCTATCGGAGCGCACAAGAGCGGAACAATGGGAGAGAATCCGAATGGAATTCCCAATAACCTTATGCCTTACATCACACAGGTTGCTGTAGGAAAACTCCCTCATCTCAACGTATTCGGTAATGACTATGACACGCCCGACGGAACCGGTGTGCGTGATTATATCCACGTTGTGGATCTTGCACTCGGACATGTTAAGGCTCTTAAGAAGTTTGAGCCCGGAAGCGGACTTAATATCTATAATCTCGGCACAGGTGTCGGATATAGTGTTCTTGATATAGTAAAGAACTTTGAAGAAGCTACGGGAGTTAAGATTCCGTATGAGATCAAGGCAAGACGCGCAGGTGACATCGCTACGTGTTACTCTAATGCGGATAAAGCGGCAAAAGAGCTTGGATGGCATGCGCAGTACGGAATTAAAGAGATGTGCGCAGATTCATGGAAGTGGCAGAGTCAGAATCCTAACGGATATGATGAATAATTAAGATGTAAAAATATGTCGGTCGTATGCTCTATTGTGAACATGCGACCGGTTTTTAATATCGCATCAGCAGGAGATAAAATGTTTAGATTATGGGTAAGATTGGTGGATGACAACCACCTTGTAAAAGATATGGTCGTTTGCGACGAATCAAATGACACAAGAACACATAAAGTTATGAACGCCATTGAGAAGGCGTGCTATGAGTTAGATCTTTCCAAACCTATTTGGCTTGATAATATAGTAAAAGATTTTCAGCTTCACGCGAAGTGCAGATTCAACAAGGATGCGTTTGTGGAGCAGATCGATTTTGATTATATGGAGATACAAGTTATCGAAGAAGACTATTAAAAATTTACGTTATTTTTTTATAATAAAATAAACACAATTTCGACACATAATGAAACTATACTTATTTTAACAAATAGAAAAAGGAAGAAGGTAGATACTATGTATGATGATGTAAACCGGGAGAAAAATGGTGTAAATTCGTCTAACTCATACAACAGTTATAACTACACTAACTATAATTATTCCGATGATAAGACATATAACGGAGATTTGACTGGAAATGGCGCATATGGATATGGTAGCGGAGGGAATAATTACGGAGCCTATCAGTATTCCAATGCGGGAAATGTAATGGGGAATGCTATGAGTAATATGGAAAGACCTGCTAAGAAGAGAGGTCTGCAGATTTTAGTTTCAATTATTGTGGTGCTTGCGATTCTCGGCGGTATAGGCGCAGGCGGATATTTATACCGCACATACGGTAAGGACAAGCCGTTATTCTCTTTCAATACTGATAAAGCGGAAGAGGATACCGGTGCAAAATCAGACAATATAGCTACTACGACGGTATCAAACATCGGAAAAGCTACTGTAACTGATGTGACCGGAGTTGTTCAGGAAGTTATGCCCTCGATGGTTATTATTCATAACAACCGTATCAAGTCATCAAGCTTTTTTGGATACGGTCAGGAATCTGAGGGACTTTACGCATCGGGAAGCGGAATTATTGTTGGCAAGAATGATTCAGAGCTTTTGATCGCAACAAACTTCCACGTAGTAGACGGAGCTGATTCAATCGAAGTTATCTTTTCCGATGGATCGTCCGATGAAGAGGCGGCTAAAAAAGCTGTCCAGGCAGATTTAAAGGGTCCCGACCCCGAGATGGATCTTGCTGTAATCGCTGTATCTCTTAAGGATATTCCTGCCGATACAGCTTCAAAGATTAAAGTTGCAACACTTGGTGACAGTAACGCGCTTACACTTGGTGAGCCTGCTATCGCGATCGGTAATGCTCTCGGATACGGACAGTCCGTATCAACAGGTGTTATCTCAGCAATCAACAGAAAGTTTGATATGGGCGAGGGCTCATCCAAGGTATATATTCAGACTGATGCGGCTATTAACCCCGGTAACTCGGGCGGTGCGCTTCTTAATATCAAAGGTGAAGTAATCGGTATTAACTCTATCAAGATTGGTGAAGCGGCAGTCGAAGGTATGGGATATGCGATTCCTATCTCACTTGCAAAACCCAAGATTGAAGAGCTTATGAACCAGGAGACCAAGAAGAAAGTAAAAGAAGAGGAGCAGGGAGTTATTGGAATCCAAGGAATAAGTGTTTCGGCCGAAGATACAATGAAGTACGGAATTCCTCAGGGAGTATATGTTTATGAGACTATTTCCGGAGGCGGAGCAGAAAAGGCCGGCATTGAAAAAGGTGATGTCATCGTAAAGTTTGACGGAACCGAGATCGGATCCATGGAAGAGCTTCATTCAAAGCTTAGATATTATGCTGTTGGAACTTCGGTCAATATAACAATACTCAGACCGAACGGAAATCAGTACGATACGATAGATGTTAAGGTGCAGCTGTCAAATAAGAATATAGGTTCATCGGAAGATGATGATTCGCATGCCGAATCCGACAGTGCTTCAGATGATGAGAAGGAAGGCACAGGCGGCTGATATTAAGATAATCGAAAATGTATTTAATCAATCAAAAAGGCAGTTCAAAATGGAAATTCATTTTGAACTGCCTTAAAATTTTTATACTAGAGTTGCCTGTTCCTTGTTAAATACAGGAATCTGCGGATGTATTCCTTCACCTCGTATCTCGATGAGAGGTGAGGATTTTCCTTCAATGTATTCTCTTGTGATGGTCACACGACCGATGTTGTCATCCTTAGGAATCTCATACATGATATCAAGCATGAAATCTTCGATGATGGCTCTGAGGGCACGTGCACCTGTTTCTTTTTCCAAGGCTTTCTCGGCAATTGCCTCGAGAGCACTGTCGTCAAATCTAAGATCGACCTCGTCCAGAGCAAGGAGCTTCTGATACTGCTTAAGGATGGCATTCTTGGGCTCTTTGAGAATCTTGATAAGCATTTCTTTTGTAAGAGCCTGCAATGTGCAGATGATGGGAAGTCTTCCCAGAAATTCGGGTATCATACCGAACTTCTTAAGATCCTCAACAGTTACATTTGAGAGAATGTTGGGATCGTCTGCATATTTATCCTTAAGATCGGCATCAAAACCGATTGATGTCTGTTTATTAAGCCTTTGCGTTATGATATCCTCAAGATCGGGGAAAGCACCGCCGCATATAAACAGGATATTTCTTGTATTAACTGTGGCAAGAGGTACCATGGCATTTTTGCTTCCCGCACCTACAGGGACTTCGACATTTGAGCCTTCAAGTAGCTTTAACATTCCCTGCTGAACGGACTCGCCGCTTACATCTCTTGCTGTTGTATTTTTCTTTTTGGCAATCTTATCTATTTCATCGATAAAGATAATGCCGTGTTCTGTCTTTTCAACATCGTTGCCTGAAGCTGCAAGGAGCTTGCTTACAACGCTTTCGATATCATCTCCGATGTAGCCGGCCTCTGTAAGTGATGTTGCATCTGCGATGGCAAGCGGAACATCGAGGAGTTTGGCAAGAGTCTTAACAAGATAAGTCTTACCGCTACCTGTGGGACCAAGGAGAAGAATATTTGATTTTTCAATCTCAATCTCATCCATGGTGTCTGTGGCAACCCTCTTATAGTGGTTGTAAACCGCAACAGACATGACTTTTTTGGCCTTGTCCTGTCCAATCACAAATTCATCAAGTTTGGCCTTGATCTTGTGAGGAGCGGGAATATTCCTTATGTCTATAACGGGCTTTGATTTTGCTTCGCTTTTTTTCTTGATCCTCTGTGAGTTAGGGATACCGCCCATGTTGAAATCACCGGGTATATCACCTAAGTTGAAAAAGCTCACATTCGGAAATGTTCCCATATTCTTATTGAGTTCATTCATAAGATTGGGGTTGTTCAGAAGATTTTGATAATCAAACTGTGTGACCGTTTCCATTGTCTTGTGCATACAGTCTTCACAGATGCAGATGTTGTTGGGAAGGTGGAACATCTTGCCCGCCTTACTTTCAGGTCTTCTGCACACGAAACAAACGTCTTCAAATTCAGGTTTGTCGTTGTTGTTATCGGTTTCTTTTTTTTCAGTCTCCGAATTGTCCGACGCGCCTGAAAGACTATCGTTTGTGTCTTTAGTATCGTTATTGTTTAATTCTTCATCTTTAACTTCTCTGAAATCGAAGTTATCGTCTCTGTTATCTACCATATTTTCTCCATTAAGGAAATCCGATCATTCAAAAGTAATGAATGTTCCGGCTTTTCCTTTGAGTGCATCGGATGCAGATGAAATAGAAGTGATAAGAACCGAACCGTTATGGTTTGATTCAAGAAATTTCATTGCAGCCTTGATCTTGGGAAGCATATTAACTTCACCGAATTCGCCTGCTTCGATGTACTCTTTTGCTTCTTTAACGTTCATTTTAAGGATGGGTTCCTGATCATCCTTGCCGAAATTCTTATATACATTAGGAACCGATGTGAGAATGATAAGTCTGTCAGAACTAAGTTCTGAAGCGAGTAGTCCTGCGATGGCATCTTTTTCGATTACCGCTGAAGCGCCTTTAAGTACGTGTCCCTGCTCGATTACCGGGATTCCGCCGCCGCCGCATGCGATAACTTCCTGTCCCGCATCTAAAAGAGTCTTGATGGAATCAAGCTCAACAATCTTGATGGGGGTAGGAGCGGCAACAATTCTTCTGTAGCCTTTTTCCGGATCTTCCTCTACAAAGTTTCCCTTCTTGACCTCCATGTCGGCATCTTCTTTGGACATATAGCGTCCGATTGCCTTAGTCGGTGAGTAGAAAGCTTCGTCATAGGGGTCTACCGTAACCTGTGTAAGGATTGAAGCTACAGGTTTGGAAAGTCCTCTGCTTGAGAGCTCCGTTTTAAGAGAACTCTGAATGTCATAGGCTATGTAGCCCTGGCTCATTGCATTACATACGCACATAGGAGCGGAGGTGTAGTCGATATACATTCTGTGAAGCTCAGTCATTGCTTTGTGGATCATGCTGACCTGAGGTCCGTTACTGTGAGTTATAACAAGCTGATAGCCTGCTTCTATAAGGTCGGCGAGTACCGTTGCCGTATGCTTCATTGCATTTTTTTGTTCGTGTGTAGTCACTCCGAGCGCTTCGTGTCCGAGAGAAACTACTGCTATGTTGTTTTTCATGTTGGCCTCATTTCTGCACATATCTGTGCTTAATAAGATAATAATTTATTTTACAATAACTGCGCCTTTTTTGGAAGTGAAACACCGTCAATCACGGTGCAGCCTTGCATATACGTTGGGATCGAGATCGGGGTTTACTTTGGTTATCTTTCTGTCATAGGTCATAAGTCCGTTTACTTCTTCTTCAACGTCGCTGACCTGTGTATATACCGCGCCCGACAGTCCTTTTGAGATGAGCGGTATAATGTTTGCGTTTATTACGTTGTAATACGCAACGCCGAGTGCTTCAAGGTTGTCATATTTCTTGTAGCCAAATACTCTGTCGACACTTGAATGCCCGTCTATGTGGCAGGTGAATCCGCCGTACTCGGAGATTACAAAAGCTCTGTTCTTTGGATCTTTTTCCACTGCAAGCGGTCTGAAGTAGTTGTGTACACTTCTAAAGTCACCGCTTCCTTCATCAAACCAGCCGCTGGCCTGATCGATAGGCCTTGTCTTATCGAGCTCTTTTGCCATAACGGTAGCACCTGCGGCGTTAAACTGTCCCCAGCCTTCGTTGAACAGAACCCATGTTGCTATTGAAGGTACGCTGTAGAGGTATCTTATCGTGTTCTGCATCTCGTTAAGCCACTCTCTGCGGCCTTCTGCCGAGTGTCTTGAGAAGGTCTTATAATACGCGGGGCCGTCTGACATTCTTCCGAATACTTTTGGGAAAAGAGTCGGGAGATAGGAGACCATGGGCTTTGCGTAGGATGAACCGCCGCTCACCATGTCCTGCCAGACTATCATTCCGAGCCTGTCACAGTGGTAGTACCAGCGCGCAGCCTCGATCTTTACGTGTTTTCTCATCATATTGAAATGAAGTCTTTTCATTTCAGTTATATCGAATATAAGCGCCTCGTCAGAAGGAGCGGTGTAGAGTCCGTCCGGCCAATAACCCTGATCCAGAACCCCCATGAGGAAGTAGGGTTTGCGGTTAAGATAGAAACGCTTTGTTCCCGCATCATCTTCTTCGATGGTAAAAGATCTCATGGCAAAGTAGGACTCAACCTTGTCATCGCCTGCTTCAATGAGAAGCGGATACAGATAAGGATCTTCGGGGCTCCACAGATGTGCATCTTCTATAGTAAAAGAAAATTTATATCCCGAAGGAGCAAATTCTTTTGCGCCGGCTTCGTTGGAAGGATATGTGTCTGACGAAAAGAGATTTTCGCGCTCGGAGTTAAAATGTTTTACGGATTTTTGAGGCTCTTTTGTTTCACATCCCGGAATGCTGACATTGATGTCGCAAGGCTTGTTTGTAGAGACCTCGACGGTCAAGCTTTTAAGATCCGGTGAAGGAGTAACGATGAGCTCTCTTATATATGTTTCAGGGACTTCTTCAATCCATACGGTCTGCCAGATTCCGCTCTGGGCTGTGTAATACATTCCGCCTCGTCTGAGCGTCTGTTTACCTCTGCTGTGATAAGAGCTGTCGCTGGTATCCCTGACTTTAACATGAATAAGAGTGTTAAGAGCGGTATCATCATCCGTAAACTTAAGGTAATCGGTTATATCCAATGTAAAAGGAAGGTATCCGCCGACGTGCGAGCCTGCAAAAGAAGAGTTCACATATATCTCGGCAAACTGATCGACAGCGCCGAAATGCAGAAGAAATCTTGAGTTTGCATGTTTTCTTTTAAGTGGTGAAAGTACCTTTTTATACCAGAGAATCTGATCGGGAAGAAGTCTTTTTTCAACACCCGATAAAAAGCTTTCGGGGGAAAAAGGTACGAGGATCTCGCCGTTCATGTCTGCGGGGAGAACGTTTGCCGATATGTCCTGAACAATCTTGTATTCCCATGTACCGTTTAAATTTATAAATTCGTCTCTTACAAAGCGTGGTCTGGGATATTCCGGAAGAACATTGTCTTTGTCAAGGTTCTCGCCCCATACCGTGTATAATCTGTTAAGCACATCGTCCTCGTGAGGTTTGTCGATTGCTTTTATTGCATCAATTAAGTCCATTTTCAACCTTTCCTGTATTTCCGGCAGCGATGAGATTTTGATAGAACGCTGTCAGTGTTGCATATCTGTAGACAGAAATCCACAAAAGCGGAATGAAAAAGGTCAAGCATCCAAATATGATAAGCGGAATGAAGCTTATATGAAGATAAAAGAGCTTTAACCTGTTACCCTGCATGAGAGATTTGCTGTATGCAAGGAGCTCTTTTGCCGATCTGTCAGGATAATCATGTAATAAATAAAAAGCCTGCGAATATGTAAGTGACACGTAGATATTCACGACAATTCCGATCGCTACGGCGACAAAGAGCGCGATTCGAAGGGAAAAAGGTGAATCGGGTGTCAGTATAAACAAAATAATTGAAGCGGGGAGACTTGCAAGAAAGTCCGCCAGTACAAAGAGTGACTGAATCATGACCGCTTTGTTAGGGTGCTGTTTTAGTCCGAAGAAAATGTCGCTTGTTGAAACTGTCTGTGAATAGATCAGGTTCATGTACAGATAAGCTTTTCCCGAGACCAGAATTCCCAATAATATCTGGACTATAAGGATGATTATTTCATTTATTGTAAATATAACAAGGCTACCCGAGTCTGAAATTGTCACAATGCTCGAGATAGCCATCTGAAGAACGAAAATTATAATATTGGCAAGTATTAAAATTCCGTATTTATCAAGTGATCTTTCTTTGGCGATTGCCTTTAATTCTGCCGCTGTCTTAAGATTAGTCATTAAAAATTGCTCCCAACTTAACCCATAAGGTCTATATTTGCGCCGACAAGTCCCTGACGGTGCATTGCTTTTCTTTCTTTTTCATAAGGGTTATTTTCGTTTTCGTACTTTATCTTGGTGGTCGTTTCGCCGCCACAGACGTAGGTTCTGCCACATTCGGGACAAACTGCGGTCTTTAGTGAAACCGAGGCTTGAAGGACTTTGCCGTTATTCATTGCGGCGTCCTTGTAGGCATTGCTTACGTGTTCAGCCTCGTGGCCGCGCACTCTCGCAGGAGCGGATTGTGGACTGATGTGCTGAGCGCTCTTAAAAGAGACCATCTCGTCTGAACCGTCCTGATACTTGCGGTTCTTGCAGGTTTCACATTCTGCGGGAGATGATACTCTTCCCGGTGCCTTCGCAGTGGAGGCATTGGGATTTAATATTGGTTTGGTTCCGGCTACAGCGCTTGTGCCGACGGCGGCTGATCTGTATGGTGAATATCCGCTGCCGATCGCACCGATAATACTCATAACTTCAAATTACCTCAATTTTATATCATTTAACATTTCGTCGAAACTGGTTCCGTACATCTGCTCGGACATTATGTTGAGCTGCTGGCGCTGCTCGGGATCGGTAAGTACCGTGTGAATACTGGTGATCATCATGAAATATCCGAGAACTACACCGACACTTCCGAGTATGATAGCTTTTTTGGCCTGCGGAAGAAATGTCTTTGCAATTCCTTTGGACAAAATAGCCAGAACAATCGCTACGCCTCCGAGAATAATACCTGTATAAAAGATAAGACAAAGCGGGATTGAAAACATCCCTAGGATTCTGGCGAAAGTAGCAAGTGCTACGTGGCTGTCCAGCTCGTTATGCGCTTTGTTGTAGTTATAGTTGTTGTAATAGTAATTTTCGTCGTTGTTTTCGGGCATATATAAAATAGTTACTCCTTGTTTTTTTGTGGTTAATCACTTAAATTTTAGTATAAAACCCCGTATTTTACAATGCTTCGACATTTTACGGACTCTTGAAATACGGCCGCAAGGCTTGGTATAATACAGAAGTGTGCGGTTTATGAAAATATAATCAAAAATTATTCTTTTTATCATAATTATTGCACGCAAAGCATATATATACTGCGAGGTAGGTATGGATATAGTATTAAAGATTAAAGAGGAGCTTAAAGTAGAAAAGTGGCAGGTGGAGGCCGCTATTAAGCTTATTGATGAAGGAAATACCATTCCCTTTATTTCACGTTACAGAAAGGAAGTAACGGGCTCATTAAACGACGAGCAGCTTCGTGATCTTGATGAGAGACTTAAGTATTTAAGAGGTCTTGAGGAGAGAAGAGAGCAGGTTCTTGCTTCAATCGAGGAGCAGGGCAAGATGACGGATGAGCTTAAGGCTAAGATCATTGCGGCTGAAACTATGGTTGCGATCGAGGACCTTTATCTTCCTTATCGTCCCAAGAGAAAGACAAGGGCGAGTGTTGCAAGAGAGAAAGGGCTTGAAGGATTATCCGAGATCATTCTCGCGCAGGAGATCACAGGTTCGCTGGAAGATGCCGCAAAAGCTTTCGTTGACGCCGAAAAGGGTGTAAATGACGAGAATGAGGCCATTAGCGGAGCAATGGATATTATTGCCGAGGATATTTCCGACAATGCCGACTATCGTAAGTATATAAGAGAAGCAACAATGGAGAACGGTATCCTTGTCGGAAGAGCCAAGGATGAGAAGGCTCAGAGTGTTTATGAGATGTATTATAACTACGATGAACCTGTGAAAAAAGTTCTCGGACACAGAGTTCTTGCACTTAACAGAGGAGAGGCCGAGAAGTTCCTTGTGGTTAAGATACAGGCTCCCGAAGAGGATATATTAAGATATCTTAATACTAAGATAATTACAAAAGATAACCCTGTGACTACTCCGGTCATCGAAGAGATTACAAGGGATGCATATGAGAGATTGATAGCACCTGCTATTGAAAGAGATATAAGAAACGAGCTTACAGAAAATGCCGAAGATGGCGCAATTACCGTATTTGGCAAGAATCTGACACAGCTCCTTATGGCGCCTCCAATCGTTGGAAAAACTGTACTTGGTTGGGACCCCGCATTCAGGACGGGATGTAAGCTTGCGATAGTTGATGCTACCGGAAAAGTACTTGATACAAAGGTTATTTATCCCACAGCGCCTCAGAATAAGGTTGAGGAAGCCAAGGCTGATCTCAAGAAACTTATCGATAAATACAATGTTGACCTTATTTCCGTAGGAAACGGTACGGCTTCAAGAGAGTCGGAACAGGTCATCGTTGAGCTTATAAAAGAACTTGATAGACCGGTTCAGTATGTGATCGTAAATGAGGCGGGTGCATCTGTTTATTCTGCAAGTAAACTTGCAACCGAGGAGTTTCCACAATTCGATGTTGGTCAGAGAAGCGCGGCATCCATAGCAAGACGACTTCAAGATCCACTTGCAGAATTGGTTAAGATCGATCCCAAGTCGATCGGTGTCGGTCAGTATCAGCATGATATGAATCAGAAGAAACTCGGAGAGACACTTGAAGGTGTTGTCGAGGACTGTGTTAATAAAGTAGGTGTTGATCTTAATACCGCATCTGCTCCGCTTCTTCAGTATATTTCAGGTATTTCCAAGGCGATTGCCAAGAATATTGTTGATTACAGGGAAGAAAACGGTAAGTTTAAGAGTAGAGCAGAACTTCTCAAAGTTCCGAAGCTCGGACCAAAGGCATATGAGCAGTGCGCGGGATTCCTTAGGATTGCTGACGGCGAGAATCCTCTTGATGCTACAAGCGTGCATCCTGAGTCATATGATGCAACACTCAAGCTTATGGATAAGCTCGGAATAACATTTGATGATGTTCGTGCGGCTCAGAAGAACGCAGCGAAAGCTGTTCTTGAAAAGCCCGCAGCACGTACCGAGAATAAGCCTGCACCAAAGAAAAAGCCCAAGCAGGTTGTTATAAAGAATACAAATACAGCTATGGGAGCAGCTCTTGCCGCTGCACTTGCGGGAAGCAATCTGGCTGTTGTGGAAGATGATGTTAAGGATAAAAATGCAGGAGCCAAAGGCGCCGGGGCTTTCGGAGGTGGCAACGGTGTGAATGGGGGCGGCTCTGATACGGGCGCACAGGGAGCTTTCTCCGGTTCTCTTTCTCACAAGATTTCTGAAAGCGACAAGAAAAAGCTTGCAGAAGAACTTGGCGTAGGAGAAATCACTCTTACCGATATCTTGAGCGAGCTTGAAAAGCCTTCAAGAGATCCTCGTGAAAACATGCCTGCACCGATACTTAGAAGTGATGTACTTGATATGAAGGACTTAAAGCCCGGAATGGTTCTTAAGGGAACTGTCCGTAATGTAATTGACTTTGGTTGTTTCGTAGATATCGGAGTCCATCAGGACGGACTTGTTCATATTTCACATATCACTGACAGATTTATCAAGCATCCGCTTGAAGCTGTGAGCGTAGGAGATATCGTGGATGTTCAGGTTCTTGATGTCGAAGTTGATAAGAAGAGAATCTCTCTTTCAATGAAGATCAGAGACGCTGCGCAGGTTGCGGCTGAGGCTGAAGCTCAAAGAGCAGCGCGCGGTGCGCAGAATGCCGCCAAGGCAGCTCAGGCAAAAGCAAAGGATGAAGAAGCCAAAGCAACCAAGAAGGCAGCAAAAGCCGCTTCTCCCGTAAAGAGGACAGTTACTAAGAAGGCGACTGTTTCGAAGGCGGAGGGTGCTAAGACGGCTACTTCTAGCGCTACGGTATCGTCATCTGCAGATGGCGCAGCACCCGTAAAGAAATTCAAGAAGAAGGGCATTGTCATTTTTAAAGGCAACGCAAATGATTGAAGAAATACGTAAGCACCGTTTTGTTTGAGACATGTGTGCTAATTAGATGGTTCCCGACCGGATTTGCCCGGTCGGGAGTTTTTATGGCAAGAAATGACTTTTTGCTGACATTTTTATAATTTTGAACTTGCCAATGAGTCCTGTTGGAAATATAATGCTTTTCAGACGTTTTTCAAACGTGTTATAGAGCAGACACGGCAGAATAAGGTTGTGTTACTTGCTTTTCTTGTTACAACTTGAGTTGATTGATTCAATTTCAAGTGTACATCTTGCCGGCTCCGGCATGATTTCTTTTGATGTTTTAAAAATGGGATTTTGGGATATTTCATAGATAGTGTAAGATTTCGAGGCTTAAATTTACGAGTTTTAAATTTCATTCTACGAGAGAAAACAGGAGAGAAAACAGGAAGATTCACAGATAGAAATTATAAAAGCGGGTGCAATTATCTGTGAATTTGCGATGAATTTTAGAAAAAACACAGATAGAACAAGCATATATTGTTCTTTTATCTGGGATTTTGGCTGAAAATGCCCTAAAAAAGCGCTAAAAACACAGATAAATCACTAATGATGTTGGCGCTTTATCTGTATGACTATTTTTGCAGGTGAAAAAGGCAAGGTTTGCAGAATACTTTAGCGCCCAAAAAATACTATATTTCAGATGAATTGATAGGAGCGAACCTGTGCTCCGGAAGGTGAGGAGAATTATGTTACAGATTCAAGATATAATGTGCACATTGGAGAAAAGGCAAAAAGAGCTCGAAAGAGTCATATGCAATGGAAAAAAGGTTGAGAAGGAGCTGCCGCAAGGAAGGCTTAGGATAAATCACAACAGAGGCGTGGTTGAGTATTATCGGATAACCGAGAAGAATGACACCTGTGGAAAATATTTGAGGAAGAGTGATAAAGAACTTATAAGAAAGCTTGCTCAGAGAGAATATATTGATAAGCAGATAAAATGTGCGAAAGAAGAAAAGGAAGAAATAAAAAGAATAATAAAGGCATTGGGAAAGGTTGTGGTCATGGAATCAAGCAAAAAAGATATCTTATATCAATCCGACATGGTTTATTCCGGGATGAGCGCAGATAAGAAAGAGCTGGTTGTGCCTATGCTAATGAGTAATTATGAATATGCCGCTAAATGGGAAAAAGAGGAATATAAGAATAATAACTTTAAATCTGAGGAAAAGGTCTATTCTACCAAGAAAGGGGATATGGTCAGATCAAAATCTGAAGTCATGCTGGCAAACATGTATTATGAGCTGGGGATTCCTTATCGATATGAAGCGGAGCTTCGGCTTAAAAATGGAAGGATAACTTATCCTGATTTTACTGTTCTTGATGTGGCAAGCAGACAGGAAATTTATCATGAACATATGGGGCTTATCGATGACAAAGAATATAGAATGCATAATCTTCAGAAAATAGAAGAGTACAGGAAAAGCGGGATATTTGCCGGGAAGAATCTTTTTATAACTTATGAATCAAGCGGATGTCCGCTTAACATACGAGAAATTGAAAAGTGTGTCAGATGGATGTTTTGTAAATAGGGGAAAATACCGTTATCAAATTGGAGTATGGAAAAAGAATTGCTTTAGAAATTATAAGTGAAATATCAGCAAACAGAGGTTATTATTCGGCATAACAATATTTAATTAGATATCAGCAAAAAATGGCGTGATTAGTAAGGGGGAAACGGGTATAATTGATTTGTATAATGCCGTAAAAGAAAAATCTTTTTTTCAAAGGCATCATATAGTGTAAATAATATGTCAGCGTCCGCAAATGGAGTGCTTTGACGTGGTTTGATCCGGCGGCGGTATTGATCGAAAGCCGGCGAGACATCACATCGGTTGCAAGATGTGATGGATAAATGATCGTAAGTCAGTTGGTACCATATTCGGAACGCTATATATTTAATAGGAGGTTACATATGCTTTATATTGGAGTAGATTTGGGAACGTCATCGGTTAAGCTCGTGCTTATGGATGAGACAGGTAAGATTCACGGAACAACATCAAGGGAGTACAAACTTTACTTCCCTCAGCCCGGCTGGTCAGAGCAGGAGCCTGCTGACTGGTACAATGAGGCTATTGCAGGACTTAAGGATCTTCTTAAGGATGTTGATAAGTCAGAGGTTGCAGGTATCAGCTTTGGCGGACAGATGCACGGACTTGTAATCCTTGATGAGAACGATGAAGTTATCCGTCCCGCAATTCTTTGGAATGACGGAAGAACTCAGAAACAGGTTGATTATCTCAATAACGAGATTGGAAAAGAAACTCTTTCAAAATACACTGCAAACATCGCATTTGCAGGATTTACAGCTCCCAAGATTCTTTGGGTAAAAGAAAATGAGCCCGAGAACTTCAAGAAGATCAAGAAGATAATGCTTCCGAAGGATTATCTTGCATATAAGTTATCAGGAACATTCTGCACAGACTATTCTGATGCTTCAGGAATGCTTCTTTTGGATGTTAAGAATCGTAAATGGTCAAAAGAGATGTGTGATATCTGCGGAATCACAGAAGATATGCTTCCCAAGCTCTTTGACAGTTTTGAGAAAGTTGGAGAGTTAAAGCATGACCTTGCTGCAGAACTCGGTCTCAGAGACGGTGTTGTTATCGCTGCAGGTGCCGGCGACAATGCGGCAGCAGCTGTTGGAACAGGAACAGTAGGAAACAACAAGTGCAACATTTCACTTGGAACAAGCGGAACAATCTTTATGTCTTCAGACAGCTTTGCTGTAGACAGCAATAACGCTCTTCATTCATTTGATCACGCTGACGGACATTTCCATCTTATGGGATGTATGCTCAGTGCAGCAAGCTGCAACAAGTGGTGGATGGATGAAATCCTTAAGACTAAGGACTACGCTGATGAGCAGAAGGGAATCGACAAGCTTGGTGAGAACCATGTATTCTTCCTTCCTTATCTTATGGGTGAGAGATCTCCTTGGAACAATCCTAATGCTCGTGCTACTTTCACAGGTATCACAATGGATACAACAAGAGAAGATATGACACAGGCAGTTCTTGA
>AUXO015111696.1_pt1 | contig 24206 bp, 35 predicted proteins | sample 768731 | NCBI WGS metagenome assembly AUXO01 (sample SAMN02715735, study PRJNA202380) | gut metagenome | biome: sheep rumen | host: Ovis aries | place: New Zealand: Palmerston North | reverse complement strand
AAGCCGGTATCAGCTCCCTCTCAAATCTCCCACTCATCATCGTCGTCATCGGCATCATCTTCATCAGCTTCCTCAGGCTTCTTTGTAGCTTTCTTACCCTTAGCAGGTGCCTTCTTTGCCGGAGCTTTCTTTGCAGACTTCTTAGGAGCTTCCTCTTCATCGTCGTCCCACTCTTCATCATCCTCAGCATCATCTGCTTCAGCCTCTGCAGCTGCTTCCTCGTCTGCCTTCTTCAGGAGACCGATGTAGTACTTAGCAGGCTTCTTCTGCTCAGCCTTAATCTTTCTCTGCTTGCAGAGCTTGTAAAGTTCAACAGCTGATTTACCCTCGTACTCGTCTCCGGACTCTTCTGCATCATCTTCATCATCGGCCTCGCCGGTAGCATCAGACTTAGGACCATACTTCTTGAGATACTTCAGCATGCTGTCATGTGACAGGTCTCCAAACTTCTCCTTGCAATCCTTACGCTTGCCGAGCTCACCGAGCAGCTTGTACATCTTGGCGTTGTTCATAGAGTCGTAGTCATAGGAACCAGCTTCCTCTGCATCATCATCCTCTTCGTCGTCAGCTGCCTTCTTTGCTTTCTTAGCGGGAGCCTTCTTACCTGCCTTCTTTGCCGGCTTCTCTTCTGCCTCGTCCTCGTCGCCATCATCCTCAACATCATCATCTGCATCAGGTGCTTCATCAAGCATCTTCTTGATAGCTGAGTTAACCTTGTTAGCTGAGAGGTACTCAGGCATGAAAGACATCAGGTCTACGAAATCCTCGCCTGCCTTTACTGCTACCCTAGCAATCTTCTGAGTAAGTAAGGGATACCTTTTACCCAGGTCCATCAGAGCCTCATTGTCTCCATTTTCAGCGATAATCTGAACCGCTTCTGCAATTGTGTAATTCTTTGCCATTTGTTTGTTCTCCTTTACATTTTATTTTTCTTTTGGCAACAACGTTACTACCTTGCTACTCTGAGCAATTATTATGAAAAGCCTTTCGGCAATTTTCATCAGGTTTGTATTTTCCTTAAAGTTTCATAATACTTTGAGGACCCAAACAATCTGATTGTGTTTATGGTATCTTGGTCTAAACCTTTAAGGATTGCTATTCGCATTATATCCTCTAAATTCATACCTGCCTTTTCAAGCTTTGTTGTCATTATCTCACAACGATATGAAACCGTATGTCTGATACCTTTTTGTTCGATTGTCTTTCGTAAGTCTTTTACAAAGTCTACCAATTCAACATTTCCCTTAGTCAGTTTTAGTTCTACCTGTCTATCATAATCGAACTCAATGATAGCAAATCTATCAAGTGTAGCACTATCAAGAACCATTCTACCTGTATATTTATCATCCGCTCCATTACCAACTGTATTACCTGCAGCTACAAAATGTACATTATCAAAATCTACTCTGCCATTCGGAAACTCAAAATATCCATTGGCAATCGCTGCATTTAATAATACCAAAACATCCGGTATTGAAGCATCTATCTCGTCAAGAAAGAACACACATTCTTCATCTGTTGTACAAGCTTTATAAAATTCTGTATCGTGATAATCACCACCTGCATCTATAAAACCTGTAAGCTTATATTCTTGTTGAATACTATTGCTGAAGTAAAACTCCCAACCAAGCTCTTTAGCTATCTGTTCTACTGTGTGGTTCTTACCTGAACCTGCTGGACCAGCTAAATAAACCGGTATTCCCAGCTCTATACAAGTCATTATCTGACTATACTTAGGATGTCTGATTTTACCTTTTGGTATTTCAACCTTAGGTGGTTCAGGTTCTGGTGTTTCGATTTCTTCCGGTGCATCACCTTGCTCGACTTCAAAGTCTTTAGGTAACTCTACTTCCGGCATCTCCAAACCTTTATCCTCAACTTCTTTTCTTATCTTACCAGACAAACCCTCTGTAGACTTTCTGTATTTTCCTTTTGTGTCATATTCTCGGGTTATGTTTACCAGATTATAGTCACTATCAAAAGTAACTCTACAACCAGATATGATAACAAATCCATTACCATTACTATCCCATCCAGCTTTTCGTCTGTAAGGATAACTCTTTTCTGGGTAGTTATCAAACTGTATCATCAAATCTGCAAACCCAGGTTTTATACCTCTACCGATACTCAACACTTTTATATTAACTGGTTGATTTGCACTCATACTTATTATCCTCTCTATCAACTATTCACTGAATACTTGGATGAATGATTTTTCCCTCATTTCATCTTACCTATTCATTATATCATAGAAAATTAAATACGTCAATAGAAAGTTTCAATATTTTTCAAAATATTTTTAGAGATTTTCTAAGTCCTCTAACGTATTTATTTTCTCAATGTCTTTATTTATAAATTGAGGAAGTAAAATATCATCAGGCCATATTGCTCTGAGTACAGATGGTTCTTGTGGTCTACCATATCCATCCTTAAACTGATATGATATAGGTGGATGTACTTCAATAAATCTGAAATACAATCTACGAAGCATTGATGGATGAACCAAAGGAAAACTCAACTTACTTATATTGAGTTTCTCATTTGCCGACTTCAATCGTATCTTTATGAAATACTTTTCATTCGTCGGCATTGACCAACCTCTTACACCTGATACACCAACAACCAAATTCAGATTTACTCTGTAGTTCTGACTCTCAAGTTTTTGTATTATTCTAAATGCTTTTATACTTTCCTCAACTATCTGTTCTGTTTTTACACGTGATGAATAATCAAGCGATTTATTCAATGTCACAACTTTTTGTTTCATAGGTACCATTTTCTTTGTTATCATATTATTTGGTATGCCCATTAAATATAATGGAACGATTGGATGATACCCCTGTACAGATTGAACATTTCTGTATGTCATTGTTGGTTCAAATTTACCCTCAGCTTTAAGTCTATTACTTAGCCTCTCGGACATCTCTGACCAACCATTCTTAAAAAGTTCAACCGCTTCCTCAAATGATTTTGTACCACAGAAACTTTCACGAGCTGTTACACTTGATAGACTCTCAAACTTGAATGTGTCATTCAATGGTGTATTTGTTATATACTTGTAGAAATCTTCAAGTGAACTAAATTCGATTTTCTGCATCTGTCCTTGTACTTCGATATTCATAATCGCTACCTCTCAATCTGATACCATTATATCATAGAATTTTTGGTACGTCAATATCGAGTATGAAAAATTATCTCGTAAATTTGAAGAAAGGTTCGGGATGTGTTTCTTTCCATTCTTTCTCTGCTTTCTTCTCTTTTTCAAGTTTGACTTTCTGTTCAATATATTCCTCACAATATTGGTGACAACCAGTATAACGTTTAGGAGGAACACATCCTTTACAACAAGTAATTCCAGACATTATCTTTCAACCTCCAATTTATCTCTATCTCCTACAAAATAGTACATACTAATAGCTGAACTATCAGAAGCATCATTATTGTACATATACTTTTTGCCGTTCTTCTGAAATATACCATTTTTCTTTCGTGTACCGGTCATATCAATCAGTATTGAACTTCTAAAGCCCTTATCTATGCACCATTTTACAGTTGGCCATTTTTCATCTGGAACACCAAAATTATTTTTCTGTGGTTTACTCGTACCAACAACCTGTGCTTTCCAGCATCTCGTGTCTACACTATAAGTATCTATACCAAACGTAGACATTACATCCACTATTACACTATTAAGAGCACCTATACTTTTGATATAGTCTATGTTAATAAAACCTTGTGACTTAAGTCTTATACGTTCTATAACACAAATTATTTCAGTACCTTTCGGCTTTATCTGATAAACCATATTTGCTAAGTACTCTCGTAAATGTTTTCTTTTCTCTGAATTGTTTTTATACTTATCAAGGTGAATACTTCTTACCAATAGTAATTTACCATCAGCAGAAATACTCACCCCTGTATTCTGATAGGATTGGTCTATACCTATGCTGATGGTTTTGTATTTAGTTTTCACTTTCTTACTACACATCCTTTCATCACAGTCAAGACAATCCATATAAATAGCTCTTCCAAATATTGGACATGGTCTACTCATAAATAGTTCCTTAACCTATTCGGCAACTATAATATCGTCGAACACGACAGGAATAAGAGTTTTCAATTCTTCAAGCAGTGGTCTTGTTATCTCTTCCATCTGAGGATGAGCAGGACCTGTAGCTCTTGCAGCTCTTAACTTAAAGAAATGACGCCATTCTCTATAATTTGTACTCATTACAACTTCTGTCTTTATACTATTTGGAAGAATTGACCTTGCCTCCTGAGGAGTACATCCAGGCTGACTCATCAACCTACAATATTCATCCTCTGCTTTCTTACATACTTCAAGCCATCTTGAATACTCGAAACTATCTTCATCCCAGAATAATGGTTTAATAAATGTAAGTTCATTACCAAACTTATCCTGTGAATAATTACAATACCGAGTACTCTCCTGAGCAAAACTTGCTAATCTGTGTCTTACCAATTCGTGACTTACACCTCTATCACAAATAAACCTGATAGACAAGAAACTATGTTCAAGCATTGCCTCGTGGTTTCTCTTTATCAGACCGGCTACAAACTTCTTAGCACTTTCATCTGTGATTTTATCCTCTGACTTATAACAGGTTCTTCCTGCCTTTTCTATAAGCTGAAGTTCATCACCCCTGATAGGAGTAAGTATTTCATATCCTGCATTTATTGTTTTCATACCTTACCTCCCTGTACTTCCATATCCAGAGTTACCTCTTTCATACACCCAATCATCAGTCGAAACAACCTCAACCAATTCAGGTATACTTATCGGTAAGAAAACAATCTGTACACATTTATCGCCTTCAGCAAACACATAATCTTCATCACTGAAGTTATACAGTCTACATTTGATAGGTCCTGTGAAACCGGCATCAATTACACCTCCACCACAGAATACCTGCTTATTGACATTCAAACCTGATTTACTTTCAAGCTTACCAAACCAGCCTTCAGGTATTCTAAAATGAACACCGGTATCAATCACAGTACTACCGTGAGCAGGAATTATGATACTTTCTTTTGTTCTCAAATCTAAACCTGCATCCAAAGAATGTCCCCTGACCGGCATATTAGCACCATCATCAAGGAACATCTCAATCTTCTTTATTCTTTTTACCTTTGACATTAAACTTCTCCTTTAACCAATTTATGATTTTATTTCGTTTCTGAAGTCTATGTAAAGCCTTCATTGTATCTCTATGACACATCGTCTCCAATTCTAATACCTCCACCATTGATATTCCAGCAAGCATTCCTTAATGCGCACTGTTCACATCGTTTACATTCGGGAGATTTAGCATCGGTTGGTCTTTTAACCATTTTATGTTGTGTCATTACTTTCTTATATCCATACTTGATTTGTTCAGCTCTATCTATAAATGGAGCTACAATACCCGGGTCAAAATCATAAACCTCGATTTTTATATCTTGAGTATTTTTATCCTCTGATAACACAAATCCTTTATGGATGCCTGTAAGATACATATACCACTGAAGCTGTTTCCATGCACTTGGATGTTTTGTCATTTTCTGAAACTGATATGTATTGACTGACTTTAATTCGCCAACCATCATACCATCATAGAACTCAGGAATACAACAAATAATATCAGGTGTAAAACTGATACGATATTTTTTATTGAACTGAGTTACATCCAAATCATCAGCTGATGCATAACCTCCACGAATTAACAACCTCTGCCATTTCTCATGTATAGCATTCCCTTCTTCAAAAATTCTTTTCAGACCTACCGGAAGTTGTTCACCCTGTAACTGTCTATACATCAGTGAGAGAACTTGCTGTCTTAAACAAAATTCTTTATCTCCTTTAATCAAAGCTGAAGCATGTAAACCAACTCTTTCCTGTGTCTCAGCACCTCTGGTCATTACCATCTTTACAAACTTTGCTTCTTCTTTGACATTCTTTTCAAGGAAAAATAATTTGTTTAATATTCCCTCAAGTTCTGTAGCCTCACTTGATTGTATCTTTGTTCTATTTCCGGTAGCTTCCTTTTTAATATCATCAAGAAGCTTACCCATTTTACTTACTCTTTCCTTTCGTAATATGTTTTTGATAAATCAACCTGTTCATCAAACGATAATACATAGTCGATATTTGCTTTCTCATACCAACCTAAATCTTTAGGATTGTCAGTATAAGTTTCAACATACTTGTAATATGTCTTTTCTGCATCAACTTCTGTATCTTCACTCAATGTATATTCACCATCAATGAGTTCATACCAACTCTGTTCAACTGGTGAACCTGTAGGATTTTCAACCTCTTCGTATGTAACCTGAACATTATATTCATTAGGATTGATTGCCGAGTACTGTTTATCCTGTACAAATTCATATTCCATACGAGCTGTTAAATCTCTGAGTTCATTCCTACAATCAAGACATACATCAACTTCCTGCTGATAGAATTTATCAATACCATTGATAACATCCTTACCAAAGAAGATTGTCATTTTTCTTGTAGGGTTATTAGGTGTAGATGTCTTTCCACATACATCACACTTTTTTATCGTTGCCAACTTTATCATCACCTCCAAACTTATACACCAGTGATTTGACATTTATGAGTTTCTGCAACTCTAAAAGTTGTTCATCATCATTACACATATCCATCAACGTCCTGGCTTTATTTACATACCATTCTGCTTTCTCAAGGTCCTCTTTACCATTCTTATTCTGATACCTCCAAACATATTTGAAAGCATTACACTTACAGAAATCATATACAGCCTGCTTACCAAAAGCAACTATCATAGCCTCTATACATTCTATTGATGTAGAACCCTCATAATGTTTAGGATGATTTACATTATCACTCATTTCTTTTTCCTCTTCCTTGTCTTACCATACAATGACTTTTTCTTTTCTGACGTCCAATCATAATTTGACTCTGTCACCGGATAAAGTTCATTGTAAAATAACACTTGCCTAAGATACCCCATATCATTTGCTAAGTCTACTTCTGATAAATACCATTGTACCCATTCATCATACTCCATATCAAATTCTCTTTCGAGCATCTGTTGTATGTGAGTATCTACAGGAAAACTATTCATCATGTGTAAACCATATAAACAAATTGATTGAGCTACCTTAGGACCTATACCCTTAAACTCTGTAAGATATTCAACAGCATCATCATACTCCATTGTCTTAAGTAGTTCTAAATCTAACCAACCATCAACAATGTCTTGACAGATACCTGTGATAATATCTATTTTATACCCAATATCCTGAGTTGTCAACTGTGACTTTTTCTTCAAGATTTGTTCAGGAGTAGGAAACTCATACCAGACAACTTCTCCTCGCATACTCTGTTTGTGTTTCTTTCCACACTTCTCTGCGATACTATTCATCATCTGTCTTGTTCTCTCTATACTTGTAGCTGTCTCTAAACAACTCGCAATTATTATCTCAAACAAATCTTGTTTTACAATGTGTAACCCTGAACAACGATTACAACTTACTTTGAAGTGTTCTCCCAATTTGCGATACTTAAAATGTAAACTATCATAAGGAGTATCAAGGTCAAAATAATTATACCATATATTGTAGAAGTCCTCTTCACTACACGAGAAAGATACTGTATCTCTTCGTTGTTCTACCTTTATTGCTTTATCCCTGAATGGAATTATGTACTTACCATCATCTATTCTCTGCCAAGTAAATACCTGACCTGATTTATAAATGTGGTCAAGATTGAAATATGGTATATTCATTATAAACATTTTATACCACCCCTTGTCACTATTTTCTTGATACCAGAGTTCTGTATCATCCTCATACATATAGGACAAGGACTTACATTTTCTGTTATCTCGTTGAACCCAAACACATCTTCCTGTACTCTACCAGACTTTTCTTTATCGAGTCCATATTCTTCACCGACCAGATATAATGTACCACCAATCATATCTCTTCGTGAAGCTGATAATAAAGCATTCTGTTCAGCATGAACACTGTGACAATCTGAATAATCACCAGAGTTATGTGGTTTATCTAATCTCTGACACTGAAGTCTCTGACAACAATTAAACATACCTCTTGGGTTACCATTATAACCGGTAGCAATTATCTCGTCATTGTTCACTATAACGGCACCATAATGTCTTTTCAAACATGTAGACCTTTTGGAAACCGCTATAGCAATATCAAGATAGTAAGTATCTTTTGATGGCCTCAAATCTGTATATACAGATGCCTCACCAGACTCTTTTATCTTTTTCATTATGTCCTCTGTTTCGCCTGGGTAAGTATCAATATTTTTACCGGATAAGCTTGTATCTACAATACCAAGATAACCCTCAGTCACTGGACCATTATTCATATAAGCCTCCTTAACAAACCTAATGCCATTAAATCCATTATCGCATCCTGAAATGTCTCCGGAGGAATAGCCTTATCTTCTTTTTCGTCTTTATGAGCTTCAGCCCAACATACCTGTACCAGCATAAATAACTTACCACTTATATCTTTATCTTCCTTTGCCTGATGAAGCCAGCCATACAGCTGTTTCTCTGTTACATCTTTTAATGTATCGACAATCTTATCTCTCATTGAGTAAAAGTACTTCTCAATCAATTCATCATAGGACTTCTTTGCCTGCTCAACCTTATTAGTATATTCAGCCTCACAACCTACAATCTTGTTTTTAAGTTCCTGATAACCCATCTTTAGTATCTCCTTTCGATGTATAATTACGTTCTAACAACTGACATTGATATAAACCTTTACAAGTACCGTGGAGTATTTGACATTGAGGAGACTGGTAATTGTGATACCAGCAACCAATGACATCTTCATCCCAACCGGTTGTCTTATGTATTTTATCAATTACCAGCTCAGCTACTTCAAGCTCTTCCTCAATCTTCGTCATACTCCTCGTCCTCATCATCCACGTCTATATTCTGAACTCGCTTACCAAACTGTTCTGCTCTCTGACGAAGTATCTCTTTACGAATATCTTTTACATCATCAAAAGATACAAACCCTCTGTCAAAGAAACAAGGTATCTCACATTCTCCCATAGGATTGCATACCTTTGACTTCACTACTTTACACTTCATAATGAAGCCTACCTTTTCATTGGTTGCTGAGTTCTTTGGATTTTTGTTTGGTATCTCAATCCAAGCTCTTCTTGCTACCTGAATACGAAGACTTGCTGAGTGCTTCAGTTTTCTACCACCAGGTGTATCTGTCTTTTCACCAAACATCATAGCACCGATTTTATCTCGTACCTGATTTATGAAAATTACAGACGTACCTGTAACTTCGATAATTTCTTCGACAGTTGGTAAATACTTATTAAGCAATCGAGCTGTTCCTCCAATTCTTTGTTCTTCGATGCTATCTTTATCGCTTGATTTAAGTACCTTTTCTGCATCTTCTTTAGGAACCAAACTTGGAACGCTGTCAATACCGATAATAGGTATACCGGCTTTAGCAAATTGTATGCTTTTATTGAATGCGTCCTCTCCGTATCTCGCTCTATAAACCAAAAGTTGTTTCGGTCTGTTCCCAAATACCTTAGCTCTCTCTGCATCAAATGTTCCCTCCACCGGTATGTCTAATGCTAAACTATGCATACTCATTAAATGATATAATAATGTTGTTTTACCAGAGGACTCAGGACCAAATATCTCAACTGTCCTACCCTCAGGAATACCACCACCAATTATAGCATCTAAATCTTCGATACCGGTACTCCAGCGATTGATTTTCAGATTGGCATGTTTTGAACCAATCGAATATATTGTACCCTCGCCTTCTTTCTTGTTAATCTGATTACAGAGTTGTATGATTTTCTGTTTATCTGTTGTTGCCACTTATTCTACCTCCACATATTCCATAATGATAGATAAAGCTTCATCATAGGAACCTGAGCTCATAACCCTTTCTGACATTTCAGTGGCTTTGTCATTCTGGCCTGCTCTCTTCAAGCTCCTCGAAGCAATACCAATTAGATTGAAGACGTTACCGTCAGCTCCAATCAACTTTGCTTTTGGCTTCTCACCACTCATACCCTTACTCCTTTCATTGAGGCATAACCAATAAGACTTCCGTCCTCTACTACAGGAACTCTTGATGTACCGTCTCCATTATCAATGGACTGTGATAACTGATAAATCCTACCAGTATTCATATCCATGTAATCATTCCAACCATACATCTCAACAATCTTTTCAAGTGTCATTTCTCTACCTCCTTGGTATGTTTACTATCAGCCTCTGCTGATTTTTAATTATAATTTATTATATCATATTCAAAAGACTTTGTCAATAGAAAGTAAAAATATTTTTGAGATTATTTATTCATTGCTCTACCATATAAAGCTGAATTATATTTCTTTGTACGCTCTATATATTTGTTTTTCTTAAACTCAAGAGCACCATTCTCAATCAATAATTCTTTTACTTTCTTGTTTACCTTACGACCTTCAACCCTATCAAGGAAATCATCTAAACTCCTAAATGGACCATTAGCTTTTCTTTCATCAAGGATTGCTTTAGCCGCTACCTCACCTACACCTTTTATAGCAGACAGACCTTGCTGAATAGCAAACTCACCATCAACCTTTCTCAATGAACTTTTTGCCTTACTATAATTTACATGAGGCAAGAATACAACCGCACCATCTTTAACCGCATTCTCACAATACTTATAAAAGTCATTATCATTCTTTGCATACTTAATCTTTGCATACCAGAATACCTCAGGAAAATATACCTTATAGTACATCTGTTCTGCCGATATAAGTGTATAACCAACTGAATGACCCTCATTGAAAGAATAATCGTAGAACTTTCTGAATATATCTTTAGCCTGGTCTGCAGGTACTCCCAACTTCTTTGAACCAGCTACAAAGGCTTTCTCAAACTTAGGATATTCCTGTTCAAAATACCAGTTAAACTTAGGAACACCAATCTTCATCTTTGTTATAGCATGCGCTTCATCCCAAGTCATACCTGCTATCTCAACTGCCATCCTCATCAACTGCTCCTGATAAATAATTGTACCATACGTCTTTTGTAAGTACTTATCATAAGCGGCTATTCTTGTTCCCTCTTCACCTAATTCGTATGCCTCTTTATTAGCAGCATATACTTCAGGCATCTTCTGTTTCAAAGGACCAGGTCTATTCATAGCTGTTGCAGCTACCACATCATTGAAGCAGTTTGTATGGATATTCAAAATCAACTGTTGTACAGAAGCTTTATCTAACTGGAATACACCATTACAGTTACCCTCTGAAAAGCCTTTGATAACTGCAGGGTCCTCAATCATTGAAATATCAAAGCCTGGAGTTTTTGTAGCTTTTCTACAGTCATTTATCTCTGACATTGTTGTAAGACCAAGAATATCAAACTTGATAACTCCAATATCCTCAATATCTACAAGGTCATAGTTTGTAAACTGCTTACCTGTCTTACTGTCAATTCTGATAGCTGTATAATCAAGTATATCTCCACCTGTAATAGCCACACCAGCTGCGTGAGTACCAATAAACCTTACCTTTTCATATAACATAAGGAAATGGTCCATTATATTATCATAAGCTTCGTTGTACTGTTCAAATCTTTTATCTGCCTTGAGTTTATCCTCAAGTAAGAAGCCTTCATCAATATACTCATTGATGTACTTCTTAATCTCTGCTATTATCTGCTTATTGATTTTAGCTTCACTTTCATCTACAGATTTATCGTGAGGTAAACCACAAACCTTTGCCAAATCATTTACCAGATTGTCTACACGATATAAACCATACGAACAAATCTGAGCTGAATGTCCTTGATATTTCTGAAGCAGATACTCAATTACTTCACCTCTACGACTTGTTTCAAAGTCAAGGTCAATATCTGGCATCTTCTTTCGTTCTTTCATCAAGAACCTACGAAACTCCAAATCAAAATAGATACTATCTACTTCTGTGATTTTAAGAGCATAACATACAATACTGTTACAAGCAGAACCACGACCTGGACCTACTGCAATTCCCTGGTCTTTTGCCCAGTTAACATAATCCTCAACCATAAGGAAATAATCTTCAAAGTGATGGAACTTAATTACATCCAATTCCTGTTTAGCTCTTTCGATATACTTCTTGTTATATTTTCCTCTGGCTTTAAGTCCTTTCTTAACATGGTCAATAAGTACCTGTAACGAATTATCATAAAGAGCCGGTAGTTTTTCCTCTAACTGGTCAAGATAATTAAGTTCACACTTTTCTTCTATCTCGTCCAAATTAGCATACATTTCATCTGCCAACTCTTTACATTCAGATACACCAAAATCTGATTTATGCATCTTAATAAATCTCTTTCGCAAATCCTCAGGTTTTGGCATATATCTATCTTTGTATGTTTCCTCTATATCATCAAGATTATGTCCTGCAATCTCATGCATCTTTAAGTATGTAGGCCAATCCTCTTTTCTACCTCTATGACTATCAGAGGTAAGTATCATTTTGATACCGAGCTTTTGTGCCATCTTTATACTTTCAACATTTACTTTTTCTTGCAGACCTTTTTCAGAAACTTTATATGGTTGAATTTCAACATAGAAATCATCACCAAATATTTCCTGCATTTTCAATAAATACTTTTCTGCCTGTTCATATTTGTCATTCTTAATACACTGAGCCAAATAACCGGCTACACATGCTGATGTACAAATCAATCCTTTGTGATATTTCTTTAATATTGAAAAATCCCAAATTGGATTATAGTACTTTTGTTTCTCGCCTTCATATTGAATGGCATTCATATTATGATAGCCTTCCAAATTCTTTGCTATCAATATCAAATGATAACCACGAGTTTTCTCTTTCCACTTAGGTAAGAAATATCCCTCTACACCTAATATAGCTTTGATACCCTCTGACTTACAAGCTTTATATGTCTGTACCAAACCATTTGTATTACCGTGATTTGTTGTACATAAACTTTCATATCCAAGCTCTTTAGCCAAAGCTGCTAATTCAGCAGGTTTACCAAAACCATCGAAAGTAGAATACTCGTCATGTCGGTGCAGGTCGAACATAACTTATTCCTCTCTTTCTGGTACCCTTCTTTTAGGAGCTCGTGCCGGTATTGGTTCTTCTGTTTCCTCTTCCTCAGGTTCTTCTTCCTCTGTTTTTACGTTCTCACCCATATAAAGTGTTCTCTTACGTTCCTGAGCAATAACCTGACATCCACATTGTGGACAATCAAATGCATCGAACAAACCAGTTTCATCATTACTCTGAAACATTGATACGACACCTGTCTTACCGTCTGTACGAGCAACGTAATGTTCTTTCTTCTCCGGTATAAACTCACACTCACAAATTTTACATTTTAATTTCTTCATAGCAATCATCCTTTCAACAACTTAGCAAACTCAGATTGTACATACTCCTGGTCTACTATCCTTTGATACGATTTACAAGATTTAATATCTTCGATACAATCTTTGTCTCTCTCCCACTCTGTTATTCTAACATGTAGGTAATGTTCAATTGGTAACTTTCTACAGTCACGTTTCTCCAATATTAAATCTCTAAAATTGATTTTATCATAAATATCCTGAAACGTCAATATAAGGTCGTCAAAATTATTCTCTGGAAGTACTATAGGAACACAATCACAAATCACAGCTTCCATAAACCGCATCATATTAAAACAACTTGTATCATACGGTGGATTTACTACTGTATACTTTGAAAGCTTTAACTCATATAAATACTTACTTTGATTAACCTTAATCTCTCGTCTATTTTCATCATTGTTATAATAATCAAAATAGCCTGTTTGTGGATTTGCTCTTACAAAGCCTACCCTTCTTCTACCAAAGAATTTATATAAGTTGTCGTGATACCTACTTATGAGTTCCTGTTTCTCTGAATTAAAAGCAGAACCTATAAAATATAAATCCTGAGCTTTATCAATATCTTGTATAAAAGTATTTGCCATAGCCCATTCATACATAGGAAAATATTTCATATCTCCGTGATTTGCTATGTATCGTCTTTCATACGACTTAAACTTCCATACATCAGAGAAATCTACCTCTTGAGTATCTATACAAAACTGAATAACATTTTTATCTCTACAGGCTTTAACAAAAACCAAACGTTCAATTAACCGCTTCATTAAATCCTGTGACATCTGATATTCGTTGTCTTTTGTAAACCCTCTGTCTATCTCTTTCAAAAACTTTTTGTCAAGCTGTCTTGGATATAAACCACGGAGAGTTGGCGTCTTAATCAAAATTATATTGTCATAAGGTTTAACCAACTCTCTGTAATTCTTGTATATATCAAGCCAACCATTATACAACCACTGCTCAGCCTTAACCATAAAATATTCACCATAGGTTGTTTTACTGAGCTTGTAGTCTTTATAGAAATCAACCACCGAACAATTCTCAACGTTTTCACATATTTGAGTAATCATACAGGCAATTATTTCATTCTGTGTTTTCTCAACATTACTGAGAACTGCTACTAGTGTTTCTGACATCTTACTCTATCTCCTTAACTACATTCCTTTCGTAAAGATGTAGACTACCGGCAATATGAGTATATGTACCAATCTCAACCTCAAGCTCCATGCTCATAAGTATCTGCATACAGGTGAACTGGAATACATCATACGGGAAACCCATCCATATATCGTTTGACCTCATATATGTTGTACAATGAAGTTTACCATCCCTGATAAAGAACTGTAAACATACTGTACAATTCACATCTTTACTTTCTTTGTCTGATGGCTCCTTAATGTGAATTACTGCTCTGCGAGAATTTGGATTTTTAATCAATTCCTCTTTACACCATTCCCACTGGTCGAAGCCATATTTTCTACTTATACACCAACCATAATTAGAATTGACATGTACACCATCATCTGACATTCTGTCCCAGCCTTTACCATACTTCTGAATTTCTTTGAGTAGGTTCTGACCAGACATATACCAAAGCATTTCACCAATAGCATATTTCATTGACAGATTTCGTACATTATTCTTCATTATGTTGTTTTGCGGATAAGTGAGAACAGTTGTAGCATTGATTATCTCACCTCTTACTTCTCCATCCCTGGAACTATCTCCATTATTCTGGTTAACAAGTTTATCATACCAAAATAACCAAGCTTCATCAATATTGGTTGCTTCAGTTGTTACATTGTATTCAACCATTTTTCTTCTCCCTTTCTACCACATAATATAGTTTATTTACGAAATGTTTTACATCCATAAACTTCAAATGTTCTCTGAGGTATGATAAAACATTTCTTCTGTAACTGTCATTATATCTTAAATAATAAACTATATTTATTATATCAGATTTTGAGGACACTGTCAAATCTTGTGAATATATACCAGCATATTTCTTAATACAAGCATCCCCATATTCCTCAATGAAAAGTGGTACACATCCATAGAATACAGCTTCAATAATTCTTGCTGTCATAAAGCTATTTTCAAGATATTCTTTCTTTGCAAGAAGTACAGTAGCTAAACTATTCTGATATATCTCCGGCATATCTGCTGTCTGAACACGAGGACCAAATTCAATATTAGGCCACTTATCAGCACTATCTCTACCTGACTCTAACCAGTTACCATATACTGTTACACCATCCATTTCAGTAGGAATGTATTTATCAATACACCAATCTCTTTCATACCGATTACCTACATAAACCAGATTGTCAATGTGTAACTGATTGTCTTTCCTCTCCAAAGGAAACTCATTGATATAATCAAAGCTGAATGGTATCTCTACGTGGTAGAAATTATTATCAACACTTGTTTGTCCCCATTTATATCCAAGTTCAAACAAATATGTTTTAGAATTAACAGCCAACAACCTATTAAATTCTTCCTCAGTTATTTTGTAATCAAGGTCAAATATAATAAGTGTAATACCGTGACGAGCACAATATTCAATCAATGCTTCCTGTATGAAATAATCAGGCTGATAACAAATACCCTTATCTCCCATACCATTAAACATTTTTGATGTATCGTCGTTTCTTCCCGGTATTAACATTCTCCATTCGTGAAGTATAACCTCACATTCATTCAGACCTTTGTTATCCCATATATCAAACAGGTCAGATTTTGTCATTGTAGACCAATCGGTATAAACCTTATAGAGTTTAACCATTTCAGTCAGTGCTCTCATTCTCTGATTTGTACACCAACTGAATAAACCTGAACCCTCTTTAGCTAAACCGACATAATCTCTATCCGGCATTATCTGATAAACCTGATGTCCTTCTTTCATTAGCTGATATATGATAGACCAGCTATAAATAGCATTACCATCAGGTGTACTGGCCATCTTACCATTCTTATCGTACTTTGTATCTCCAAGGTAACCCCAGTAACTATACCCTATCTTCATAGTCATACCTCCTCTGACATACCAATTCACATTGGTCATTGTATGGACACACAAAGTTTATCATATCTCTTTCATTTGCTTTGATAATATCATAGAACCTGGAGTGGTTTATATTACCAATAACGTGTGATGATAACATACTCTGACACCATACTACGTCACCATTGGTATAAATGGTATGAACACGACTTGTACTGTCACATTTTCTATGTATACCGTTGATAAAATCCTCAAGCAGCTGCTGGTCTTTATCATACAACATATATGAATATGACTCATTGAGATATTTCAGGCTTTCGATATTCGGAGTTACATTATCCTCTGCTTTAAGAAGTTCCATATTCTGTGCTATACAGAAATAGATTTTATCAAAACCTAACTGTCTGAAGTATTCCATATCTTCGTCTATATAACCCTCATTGAAACTACTTAAAGTATAACTAAGCTTGATATTAGGAATATAACTTCTCCAAGCTTTAATTATCTCCTCAATATTTTTCAGATTACCTTTGATACCTCTTATTTCATCGTGATGTGTACCATCACAACTCATTGTAAGATTTTTGATATTGTGTGAAGCCAATAACTGTTCAAGCAATTTCAGACTAACAGCATTTGAAAGTACTGTATAGTTGATTTTATTTTTATCACACCAATCAAGAAGCCGGTCTCTCTGATTATACAAGGTAAATTCTCCACCACCAAAAACATAATCAGCTTCTGGAAATTCTTTTATAACTTCCTCTACCTGCATAATAGAAAGTTCCTGTCTGTGTGCCTGTCCATTCTGCCAAATATGACAAGTCTTACATCTTGAATTACACAGATTAACCAGATAAAACTGGATAAGTCTATTTGGACGTGCCATTATTCAATCTCCTTTCTACCTCGTCAATACACATATCATACGAGAAATATGTACAACGATATTTGTTTAATTTGCTTTTGTTATACAAATCATCAAACTCTTTTTGATGCCTTACCAAATCTGAACCATGCTGTCTACTGCTCCACTTAATATCTACCGGCATAACCTGAATAATGAAATACTTATCTTTCTGTTTAAGCATTTCTCTTTCGATATTCTCCATCATTGTTCTTACTTCAGGACTATGTCTATCAACCAGACTATAAACAGCTTCTGTCCAATGGAACCGGTCCATAATTATATTATCATTATATCCTTTCCAATTCCAAAAATCAACCAGTGTACGAGCTCTTGTATAATTCATCAGCAGATTAGAACTCTTCTGTAATCTACCACTATTTCTCGCAGTAATATTAAGTTGTATCTCGTTACCACCAATTCGTTCTTGCTTATATATTGGAATATTAAAACGCTCACTGAGCATATTAGCCAACGTAGTCTTACCAACTCTGTCGATACCCTCAATTATAATTATCATTATCGTCACCTCTTTAATACAACTTTGGGGAGGTGTTACCCTCCCCTCAGTCTTATTTGTTTTCGCTAATACGAGCTGATACCTTATCAATCTTACTTGAAATTGCCTGTTCCATATCTTCACCAGATAAACCAGAGAACATACAAATATTCATCAGAACAATAAAGCAATCAGCAAGCTCTTCTGCCTTAGCATCTTTGTCATACTTCTCATTTCTGAAGTTCTTCCACCTTTTATCAGCATCAAGAACCTCACCGATTTCAGATACGAGCTGCTGAACGTGATATGATGCGAGCATTGGTCTATCTACCGGTAAACCTGTTTCACCAATCTGATAGCCATTATCGACAAACTTATCATACATACCGTTCTTCAACATCTCTTGCTGATTACCGGCCTGCTGTACAAACAAATCTGTCAATGTCTTACTCATCATCTTCCTCCCACTCGTCCTCTTCATCTTCATCGTCACCCCAATCCTCTTCAGCTTCATTAGCCTCACGAAGAATGTTGATATAGTACTTGGATGATTTCTTAGGCGCTGCATCGAGCTTACGCTTCTTACAAAGATTGTACAACTCCTTAGGACTCATATCCTCATAGTCGTCGTCATCTTCATCTTCTGCATCATCCTCGACTTCATCATCATAGTCGTCGTCCTCATCCTCATCATCATCTACCGGCTTCTTGGTCTTTACCTTGCCACCAGACTTCTTAGGTGCCTTCTTCTTAGGTGTATCATCCTCGTCCTCCAAATCATCATCGGAACCGGACTCCTCACAAGGCCAAGCCTTATCAATCATACGAAGAACAGCTTTCTCTGCATAAGGCTTAGCTTTCTCATTTCTGAACTTAACCTTATCCATAGGAACCACAGAGAATGTTTTGTTCTGCTGCTTACCTGATACAGAAATAACATAATCTCTATCCATCAGAGTACCATAATTCTCATACATAGCTACAAGAGCAGGAATAGGAGAACAGTTATTTACAGCAAACATAAACAGCTGAACTTCTTTGGTCTCATAATTGTATACGGACCAGCAATACATGCTTCTTGTCCTCAAGCTATCATCATTACAATAAGGACAATCGCGGCCAAAGTGCTCCTGACAAGGAACGTTAATTCCCTGCTCATAGCTGTCGTGCCACGTAATCTCTAACCCTTCATCCATATCCTGCAGGAAACGAATACGCTGTTTCTGACCCTCACGAAAATAGATGAATTTTCCTTTGTTCTGTCCGGACTTCTTTGCATCTCTCTTGATACTATCTAATAAACCCATTTGTTTACTCCTTTGCTTTTTCTATTGAAAATTTATCGCGATATTTTACCATTGTTCTTCTGTAACACTTTTTGAACTGTTCCTCACTCATTTCACCAGGGTCCTTTATTCCTTTCAAATATTGAAACCTGACTATTTTGAAACCGGTTGTTTTGAGGAACCTTGTTCCTTTTTTACCTGCTTCATCGTTGTCTAACGCACTTATAATATATTTGATACCCTTATCTTTGAGCTTTTGTTGCTGTTCATCAGACATCTTCCACCCAAGAATTGCTACCACGTTATCAGGTTCTATACCGACTTCAATAAAACGAAGTCTATCCATAAAACCCTCAACCACAATAACATATTCTTTTGAACCATAATCTCCACATAAGGTAGTTGCTCTACTGAAGCCTTCATTGTACAGATACTTTCTTTTCTGTTCAACTTCTTTAATCATCGTACGACATACCCAACCTCTAAACTTACCGTTATCAAGCATTGGGAATATCAAACCATACTGGTTATTATACGTGACCTTGGCTTTCACTTTGTTTAATGTCTGTGGTGAATATCCTCTGTCTTTCATATATCGCCTTGCTTCTAATACCTCTGTAATCTCACCAGGGTTCCGCCAGTCGACTTTAGATAGACAGTGGTAATAATCATAGGCTTCATCATATAAAACCTTTTTAGAGGGCCTTCTGAATTTTCGTACCGCCTTTGAAAGTTTAATATCACTGACCTTTTTAGACTTCAATATCTTTCTATACTTTACAGCAGCTTCAAGGTCATTTAATTGGTGATACTTCCACTCCATTTCAGATACAAATTTTCGTGCATCTCCATTCTTACCACATCCAAAACAATACCATCTACCTTTTTGTAAATCAATCATCATAGATGGATTGACGTCACTATGGAAAGGACATACAATCTTCTGAACAGCTTCGTCTACTGTAGGTATCAAACCATAATACCAAAGTACCTTAGCTAGTTCACTACCATTGTTCATATCCCTTTCCTATTTTTCTGTTAATTTGTAGTACTGAGTTTTAATCTTGGCTTTACTACAAGCCTTGACCTCCTCACTGTTAAGCTCTCCCAGTTCTACAAGCTGTTCAAGCTGGCCTTCATTGACCGACTCAGATACATTAACATATTTCAGAAACTTCTTCCATTCAACACCTGACTCTTTTAACAACTTCAAAAGTCCAGGCCAATTGTTTACCTGATAATGTTTCTGTATCACTTTCTTTCTCTGTTCTTTACTAAGGATTTTGTCGAGCTTCTTAATATCAAACTCAACCTTTACCTGTGATATTCTCTGACAGATTAGTTTCTTTACGCCCTTGAACATACCTTCAAGGTTTACAGTTACCTTTCCATCTTCATCGGCAACCACATCAAAGTACCTGTCCATCTCCTGATGGAACTCATACTTATCATCCTCAAAAGACCTTTTGGTTGACTCATAAGTTCTCTTTCTTTCCCAGTAGTACTTAATACGTTCTTTAGCCCACTGTTCAGCTGTGTACTTCTTCTCTGCCATCTTCGGTTACCTCACTTTCATCTATTCCCTTTAACAACTGATATACTCCTTTAGGCCATCTTTTGTTTGTTCTGACCCAAATCACATCATCAAAAGGAACGATAAACGAAGCTCCGTATTTTGTCTCAAGCTTGAACTTACGATTTTTGGTTGACCTCTTAACAATCATAGCCGACTTGATTTTACCATTATCGGTTTTGAAAGCTACCAGTGTACCAACCTTGGCACCCTCAATATAACTGAGTTTCTTCTCTGCCTTCTGCTCTTCTGTAAGCTCAGGTTTCTTTTCTTTTAACTTCTGAACCTCAGCAACTACTTTGCTCTGTTTCTTCTCTGCCTTAACCGGCTGTTCAACCTGTTCAGTTTTCTCGTCAGATACTGAAGCAGCTTCCTGAGCATCTTTTCCATTCTGTACCTCCAAGATACTTTCAATGAGTTCATCCTTGGTCTTTTCTGATTTTCCTTTATAACGAGGAATATTCAGCTCCTTGGCGATACTCATAATCTCCGGTTTTTTCTTCATCAGTAACTCTGCCTGTGTGAACATCTCTGTGTTCTCCTTTCATTTTTGAAATTGTTTAACCATAACTACTTTTCTTAACTAAGAACTGAATACAGATAATAAATAAGTAAATACGTTTATCATCATTTACCATCTATATATATTATACCATACAGAAAATAGTTTGTCAAGAGAAAGTTTTATAAATTTTCTGATGGATTTTATGGTCCTATTATATAATAATGAAAAATCGTCGTCAAGATGGAGTAACAAAATATTTTCAACCAATCCAGACGACGATATATTATTATAGGAAATCGTTATCCTCTATGCACTTATTGTACGTTCTCTCAACAAGATGAATGGCCATTACTGCTTTTTCGTTTTTGAATTTTGGATGTGTATCACAATACTGTGTATAGAAAGTAATATCATCTAACACATCATTAAAATATTCCTCTGAATGTCGTTGCTTTGAACGTATTTCATCTGAACATCTTAATATTCGTCTACGAGCAGCTTTGGCCTTTTCTTCTTCTTGTTTAGCATCTTGCTCATTATCTCGCTTTTCAAGTTTATCAACCTTTGCCTCAAGGTTATTTAGCTTGTCAAGCATCTCCTTATTTGCTGCTTTACCAAATTGACTAGCCAACCATGTCCAAGGCTTATACCTCTTTGATAAAGTTTGAATTATGGTAGCCAGAACAACAGCTCCACTACCAGACAGGAATACAAAATCCTGTAACTGTAACAAAGGAAGTAAATCCTTGAACATAATTGACTACCTCCGTTCTTATTCTGCTACCTTAGTAGGCTTGTACTCATCCTCGTCGATAAGGTCCTCAAGCTCCATATCAATAAGGACATCAGCAACCTGTCTCTTAATAGTAGTAGGAATAGCATGGAAAACACGCTTACCCTTAATAATCAGTGTAGCATATACAACTGCCATTTCAATTTCCTCCTTGTTATTATCATTGAATATCCACCGGAAAATAAGATAAATGGTTAACATACAACTGTATACTATTATGATGAATTGAATAAGCCAATTATTCAAAGTCATAACCCTGGTCCTCAAGGGCTTTTCTAACCTGCTCTCTTATTCTCTCCGGTACATCATCAATCGTTTTCTTACCCTTCAAAATAAGGTCTACATATACCTGAACCATAATTACCTCCATACTCATAATATCAGCTCAATATCATTTCATATACTTCAGCCAAACCAACCTGTGTATCTGTAATCTGCTTATTGAGTGCATCATTCTGATTTTGAAGCTCTTCAATGTACTCATCCTTATCATAACGATAAGTATCACATTTCCACTTCTGCTGAACAACACCAGTCTCTTTATCTTCTACAGACACCTGTTCAATATTTTTATTTACATCAACAGATGTAGGCCAAAAGATAAGAGCATCAGGCTGCTCGTCGTGTATTGTTCCCTGAATTACCTGCATGTTTCTTTAACCTCCGTTTCTCAGCATTCAATTTAATTACTTTGTCGTGATAATAAGTTACGTGGTCCCAAATTATATCCACATACTTTTCTCTTAGGCCACCACTATCACAATGTTTTAACCAACCACACATTGAATTGATACCACAATATAAATGGAAGTTGATTATTTGTCCTTTATTTACTTTCTGCTTAATCTTTAAGCTAATCTTTCGTAATGTATTTACGATTGACCGTCTAAGTCTAATATTATTGTGTTTGAATACATAACCAACAAAGTTAATTCCTCTGTCCTCAACATAAAACAAACTCCAATTTTCTTTTACATCTAAATCAAGTTCTTCTTTTAGCCACACCTTGATTTCTTTCAAAAGAACTTGAAGCTCCTCTTTAGTCTCTGCTAAAAACACCATATCATCCATATACCTAAAATAATACTTTATACGATATACCTCTTTGACACGATGGTCAAACTCTGATAAATAAACATTACCAGAATATTGACTAATATAATTACCAATTGGAACTCCTTTATCTCCAGGCATACTATCAATTATTTCATCTAACATATTGATTATACCCTTATCTTTTATCAGATGCCTGTACACCTTTTTGAGTCTCTCTCGATTGATATTTGGATAATACTTTCTAATATCAATTTTCAAACACCATTGAGTACCTTTTACATCAGACTTCAAAGCATGTTTAACAGCCTTATATGCTGCATAAGTTCCTCTACCTGGAATAGCACTGTATGTATCTCTTGTCAAATGTTTTATCAATGTTGGTTCTATAACCTGAATAATAGCCCATTGATAAATCCTATCTGGATAATATGGTAACTTAAATATTTCCCTTAACTTTGGTCCCTCTTGTTTTTCAAATCTAACATATTCAGATGTTTTAATAGTACCATTCATTATATCATCTTGTAAATCATACAAATATTTAGCTGGGTTACTATCTACCATCTGAACTTCTTTATAATAACTTTTGCCTTTTCGAGCATTTTGGTGTGCCTTTTGTAGATTTACTATATCATAAACCATTTCAGCAGAACATTCTGAAACCTTAGCTCTCTTAGGCATCTTTCTCTCCTTTCTTAACCAATAGGATGCCAATTTGTGTGAATACTTCGCCGACCATTCGTCTTACTGTATAAACTACATCAGTAGTCAGGAGCGTACTAAGACAGCTTTTCTACAAATATTTGGCCCGTTAGGGTAGGTCTCCATTCACCTACCCCATCATTTCAACCGAGCCGGGATGCCTCTTCACCTTACACCCAGTACATTGGCTATACTGGTTTTATTCACATAAAAGCTGCGAGCTGATATTCGCATTCGCATTCGAAGCTGAATTATTCAAATTCCAATAGAAGGTGCTGGCTTTAGCTGCATTATTCCAATTGCTGCCAAATTTAGCAACTGATTGAAAAATGATTTTTAATTCAATATCAATCACAATAAAAAGGTCACCCCACATCCTTTATCCAACAGTTACAAACATGTCGTATAGCTTGTTTACAGGCTTCCTAAGCCTACAAACTATGCTATTCGACAAAGCCGCGA
>AUXO012746500.1_pt1 | contig 24206 bp, 22 predicted proteins | sample 768731 | NCBI WGS metagenome assembly AUXO01 (sample SAMN02715735, study PRJNA202380) | gut metagenome | biome: sheep rumen | host: Ovis aries | place: New Zealand: Palmerston North | reverse complement strand
CAACTTTCTAATTTTGTGAAACAATTTTCCGAACTTAATGTTTATAGTTATGTTAAAAAATTCGAATCATACACTGATTCAAAAATTGATGTGATTGATGTTAAAAATGGAAAAAAAGAAGGGCAATATTTTGTTTCAAGTAAAGTGCGTGCAATGACAAGTGGTGATAAGGATTATAGCGTTGATTGGCGTATTGTAAAAGTTGGTGATAAATACAAGGTTATTGATGTTATTATTGAGGGTGTTTCTATGGTTTTAAGTTATAGAAATGAATATGCTCCGATTTTGAAATCTGCTGCTGATGAAGGAAAAAATCCTGTTGATGTTTTAACAGAAAAAATCGAAGATAAAGTTATAAAGTTAAAATTGGCAAAATAAATTTTACGAATAATAAATAAAATCCTTGGAGTATGCCGAGGATTTTTTTTATTGTTTATTTAGTTGTGTAAAATATTTAATCCTAATATTACAAAAGTGTTTAGAACATATACTTTAATTTGATACCGTATTGTCTGAAACTCATATCACCAGATTGAACACGGCGTTGTGTTAATGATTGAACTCCTTCATCAGTTATTGCATCAGCAACACAGACAATGTTAGTGTCATCAGATGAAGCAATAGTAAAACCATCAGCACACTCAGAATCTTCTGATGATATATAGAATTCAGTTGTATCGATATCATATATTGATAAAGAATTACCAGAAGTTTTTACCTTTCCAAAATTATTCATTTTATAGAAAATGTCGATTGAAAGGTTTCCTTCTAGTTCAACAGAGAAACCAACTTCGGCACCAATAGCGAATGAACGAGTTGTATCTCCGATAAAGTTTATTTCACCATTATAATAAGATTCTTCAAAATAAGATGTTCCATCTGTACTTAAATCGCCAATAGGGTCTTCTTCGTCCTCAGAATTCAAATCTGGTATTGAATCTCCATCATAATAACCTTCTTCATCATTAACAGTAAAGTCATCGATTGAATTTTCAGCGATACCAAGTTGGAAACCAAAGTATGGCTTTAGTCTTCCAGCAATAGAGCCGAAAAGATTTTCCAAATTATATTTGAAACCAAGCCCAATAAACCTTGAAGTAATACCACCACCACTTACAACTTCGTATGTAGTGTCATCAACAAATGGAACTTCTTCTGATTCTTCAGTTTCTTCTCCGTTTTCATCAAGGACAGTTTCTTCACGGGTAGAATTAAACTTTACCCAATCACCGTATTTCATTTTACTGTAATTTGAATACATAAATTCAACACTTAATGAATTAGACATTACACGACCAACACCAAGTGTTAATCCGGTTGCAGTTCCCATATCATCGTTTGCATCAGCTTCACCATTTGAAATTTCGCCATGTTCAAGATTGATACCATTTTCAGTCTTTCCAGTTGAAAAAGCAGCGAACATATAAAGTCCAGAACCAGAAAATGGACCTTCATCCTTTTTTTGTTGTCCGTAAAAATATACGCTTTTGTTTTTACCATAAAGTGGAATTTCACTTACACGATTCATTTGTTGTGCGTATATGGAATTTATTTGTGGTGCGACATACTTTGTTTGTGTATTTGGATTTACAATAGTTGTATTTTGCCCAGTATATTGTTGTGATCCTGCATAACGCATACCAACAGGATTTGCATTTTGTGCAAATATAGGAGATGATGACAATTCAAAGATTGTAATCGCAGATAATAATATGTTTTTTAAATCTTTTTTCATCTTTTTCTCCTTAGAATATCAATCTAAGTTTTACTCCTATTTCTGTTGTTTCAATTTTACCCTTTTCCGAGCCGTTGCTTATATATCCTTCTTCGGTGTAAGATTCACTTTCGCACCACTCTGTATCAGAGTTATATATAAATCCATCATCCAAAGCCTCTTGTGTGCAATAGTCGGTGACAGAACCATCAGTGCTTGTATTTGTTTCATCAGTTGGATCAACGATATCAACAACATCGTAAACATAGTGAACATAATCTTTTGATTTAATAGAACCATAGTTCGCAGTTCTATAGTAAACATCAAGCATTGTTTTTTTATCAAGGTTTACAGTAAATCCAGCCTCAATCGCCCAAGCGACACTATTAGTCATTGCACCAAAGTGAGTAATTGCACCATTATATTGATAGTAACCAGTAAGATCATCGGCATAACCATTTGCGTCAGGAACTGTTGTTGGGAAACCTAAATTACCATCACCATCAGGCAATGGAATTTCAGCATTACCGTATTCATCAGATACGGTATAATCACTTATACTATTAAAAGCGATACCAATACCACCACCAATGTATGGTGTTAGCATTCCATCAAGTATTGGCCCACCAAATAAATCGTTAAGTGGAACCTGAACATTTAACATCAAAGCATTAGATTTTATTGAACCTCCAGATACAGCAGATTCATCAACGCAATCATACATAAAATCGCCACCAGAACTAAACTCGGTTGGACCACACCATTGTTCTTCGGTATAGGCAGTAGAATCATATTTAAGTCCGGATATATTCGTATAACTTACATCAATCCTTGTATCACGATCCTGCATAACACCAAAACCAATATGAAGAAGTTTTGGATCACCCAATCCATTGGAAACATTATTCATTGGAGGAATTACCTGACTGTTTGTTAAACCCTCACCTTCGAATGACCCCATTCCATAGCCGAGAGTTAAGTAATATTCAGTTCCAAATTCTTCGGATAATTTTTGATTTTGAGCCATAGCCTGTGCCCTGGCCTGAACCGATGGACTTTGTAAAACATATCTGTTTGGAGTTTGATATCCGTTTGTATTTTCGTAAAGTTGCTGACTCATTGTTGGATATTTTGAATAATCAACAACAGTTTTTTGTTTTATAGATGGATTAACAGTGTATGGGTTTGCATATACTCGTTTACCAGTATTTCTTTGATATGTGCCAACTTGTTGTGGTAACTGCATTTGAGAAGTATTTGAGGAATTTGCAGAATAAACACCAACCTGTTGAGGTAGTTGCATATTGGAGGTTTGAGAATATGCGGTATCACATAGCATAAAGCTAGTTATCAATAAAAGATAATTTTTTGTTTTATACACTTCTCTTTCCTCTCTCTAAGAAATACAGTCTTATTTTATCATAACGGGATTAAGAAGTCTAGTATTTTTTTATAATTTAGATAGAATTTTATCAAATTTTTTTGAAATTATATTTTCAAAGTTTTCTGAAATTACATTTATTGATTTTTGAATTTTTTCATATTCGTCAGTGGTAAACTTGCCTAAAACATAACTTGCGACATCAATTTGAGGTGTGTGATTTCGTGGGTGATCAATACCAATACGAATCCTGTGATAATTAGGACCTATGGCCTTATCAATACTTTTAAGTCCATTATGCCCACCATTTCCACCACCTTGTTTTATTTTAATTCTTCCGGTGTCCAAATCCAAATCATCGTGAATTATGATAAAGTCATCTGGTTTTATTTTATACATAGAGGATAGGGCAAGGACAGCATCGCCAGAAAGGTTCATATATGTTGTTGGTTTTGCAAGAATTACATCACCAAGTTTTGAAAATAAGTATTTATTTTTTTCTTTGAAATCAGGAAAATTGTATTCTTCTTTTATTTTATTAACTGTCATAAAACCTATGTTATGACGAGTATTTTCGTATTCTGGACCAATATTTCCCAAACCAACAATTACAATCATTTTATTCCTTTTCTACATTAAATAGTGCGATTACTTGTTTTGTTGCAATATCTTTTACATATTCATCGTTTATGGCGACCATTTCTTCCATAAATTCAGGTCTTATTTTTTCTTTTATTGTTTTTACTATTTCATCAGTATTTTGGTAATTTTCGAATATTCCATCATTAAATTTAGCAACGGTTTTTTGTAATGAAAGTCGAGGATCCTTATCATCATAATTTTTACCGACAAGGAAACCTTGTTGTGTGTAATTTTCAAGTGAAGGTGTCATATTATTTAGACATTCAAATGCAGAATTTGGTGTCCAATAACTATACTCTGTTGCAACATAGGACTTACATATAGCATCAAGTTCAGCAATAGTGTAGATAATAGAACTTTCAATAGGAGACATTTGTTTTGCATCTTTAAAAATTCCGTTTTTATCTTGCAACATATGAGTTGTTTCATGGGCAATGGCGCGTTTAAGGCGAAGCAATGCCATTTTATCATCTGTTTCAAAAATTTTTGTAAGGTTATTTTTAGGAATTAAAATTTTATCTTCCCCTATCATATAAGAACCAGCATATAAATCACTTTCCTCACAAACTTCGAAAACAATGTTGTTTTGTTCTAAAGATTTAACAAGTTTTTTTGTGATTTCATTATCATTTTCAAAATCTATTAGGACTTTTTTTAATTTTTTTGCTAAGTATTCGTCCGAATCATCGCATGTAATATTTATTCCTGTATCAGGGATAATGTTTTCAATAGGAGTGTTGTGTGGTTCTTCGGCGACAAGGTCACAATTAAGTTTTCCACGGGATAAAAGGACGCCTGATAAAACAAGAATTTTTAAAAGTCTTGATTTTTTTAATTTTAAAGTGGCATTTTTAAATTTATCTTTTGTTTTTGAATTTATGCTCATATTCTTCCTTTTACATTATATTATAATGATAACATATTTTTTAAATAATTGCTATTATTATTTTTTTATACAAATTTTGTGAAAAAAATGTTGCCGATGTCCAAAAAATGTGATATTATATGTGTAAATAACTTAGGAAAGGATTTTATTATGAGAAAAGTTATATTAGGTCTTGCCTTGATTCTTGGTGCATCGAGTGCGAATGCTGCAGGTCTTTATGTAAGTGCAGGATATGGTCAATCAAACCCAGATTTAAAATCTTCAGCAACAACAGAATTTGCTTCTAGTGATAAATGTACAAATGCTAATGGGGAAGAAATTTTTTGTTATGAGGATGCATTAGATTTACCTGGTTTTCCAAATGGTAATGTTCTTGCAAATTATAATGGTAGTGTTGGTTATCAGGCTGCTGATTGGAAAGCTGGGGCTTTGGAAGAATATGACTATGAAACAAAAAGTGGTAATACAATGGCTCTTGCTATTGGTTGGGATATTTCTCAAAATCCATTTAGATTTGAATTTGAATACCAAAAAACAAAGTTTAAATCACCAGGATATGTATGGACAGTTTATGGAAATGAAGCAGTTAATGGTTATTTAGCAGGTCAATATGGTGATGAGCCAACTTGGTCCGGAGAAGGTGCTACTCCTTGGGTAAAAACTGGAACAAACGCAACACTTGGCGATGTTTGGGTTAATACTAATATAGAAGATGGTGGTATAGAGTCAAATTCTTATGTATTTGATGTAAGTTTTTATGATAATATGAGTGCAACAGTTGATTCATATATGTTAAATGCTTACTTTGAAATACCTGGATTTGGTGCCGTTGATCCATATATTGGATTTGGTTATGGTAAGGCAAAGGTAAATTATGACTTTGCAAATGAAGATGGATCAGTTGCTTCTGGTGGTTCAGATGGTTATATTAATGCTCAACAACTTATTGCTGGTGTTGAATATAGATTTAATGAATCTCCAATAATTGCGGGTGTTGAATATCGTCAATTTAAGGTTGATTTCGATGAACGCGATGATAAAGTCCCTTATGAACTTGATCATAAATATGTTATGTTTAAGTTAAGATATGACTTTATTTCAGAAGATTACTAATCTTTTCTAGTAGTTATTAAATTTTTCCCCGATTTTTGACAGGTCGGGGACTTTTTTTACTTTAAATATTTCTTGAGTTTTCTTTTACTTTCAGATATCATTTAATAAAAATAATGTAAGAGGTTTGATATGAAATTTTTAGATCAGGCAAAAATTTATCTTGAGGCAGGTGATGGCGGTAATGGTTGTATGTCATTTCGCCGTGAAAAATATATTGAATTTGGTGGCCCAAATGGTGGTGATGGTGGAAATGGTGGTAATATTATTTTCAAGGCTGTTCGAAACCTTAATACTCTTATCGATTTTAGATATCAACAGCATTTTCGTGCTGAAAAGGGGCGTCCGGGTGAAGGGTCGGAACGAACTGGGCGAAGTGGTAAGGATTTGATTATTAAGGTGCCGGTTGGAACTGAAATTTTAGCAGAAGATAAGAAAACTGTGATTGCTGATATGATTATTGATGGCGAAGAAGTTTTGGTTGCCAAGGGTGGCCGTGGCGGTTGGGGTAATGTGCATTTTAAATCTTCGACTAATCAGGCACCGGAGCGTGCAGATCCTGGTAAACCTGGGGAACAGATGGCTGTTTGGTTAAGATTGAAACTTATTGCTGATATTGGATTGGTTGGATTTCCGAATGCTGGAAAATCGACACTTCTTTCGGTATTGACTGCGGCACGACCAAAGATTGCAAATTATCCATTTACTACACTTCATCCAAATCTTGGGGTGTTTTATGTTTTTGATAAGGAATATGTGATTGCGGATTTGCCAGGACTTATTGAAGGTGCAAGTGAAGGTGTTGGTTTAGGTGATAGATTCCTTGGTCATGCAGAAAGATGTAAGATAATTTTACATCTTATTGATGGAACGCAAGAAGATGTGGTTGGTGCGTATAAATCTATTGAAAAAGAACTTAAAAATTATGGCGAAATTTTGGAAAAAAAGCCTGAAATTATTGTTCTTAATAAAATAGATTCTATTTCCGAAGATGAGGTTAAGGAAAAGGTAAAAGCTCTTAAAAAAGTGTCAAAGAAAGATGTTATCGCGATTTCAGGTGTGGCGATGTTGGGGCTTGATGATTTAAAAAAGAAGATATTTGAGGTGCTTAATAAATGATTTATACTAGAAAGGCTTTAAGATTTGTTCTTAGAGCCTTTTCTAGTTTGATATGTGATTTTATTCCTAGTAAAAAATTACGGCATAAATTTCGAAATTTTGTTAGATTTGAAAGTCCAAGAAATCTTGGGCGTTATTTTTCGAAACGGTATGTTGATAAGTGTAAGGTATTTTCTAATAATTTGAATTGTTTTGATGGTGGATATATTTTTCAATGTTGGTGGCAAGGGGTGAAAAATGCTCCTCCTGTTGTTAGAAAATGTATTCAAAGTGTTGAAAAATTTAAGGGGGGTAGAAAACATATAATTATTACAAAAGATAATTTCGAATCTTTTGTAAAACTTCCGGATTATATTTTGGAAAAATATAAAAAGGGAATTATTTCTGTTACTCATTTATCAGATATTTTAAGGGTTTGTTTACTTGAAAAATATGGTGGATTTTGGGTTGATGCGACTTGTTTATTTTCAAAACCGTTACCAAAATGGATTGAAAAAAATTCATTTTTTATGTTTCAATCTGATGGGCCTTTTTTATGGACACGAATCCAAAATTGTTTTATCTATTCAAAGGCAAATTATCCATTGATAGCAGAGTGGAAACTTTTGCTTTTTAAGTTTTGGAAGTATGAAAATTGTGCGTATAATTATTTTTTTGCACATATATTGTTTTGTGCATTGGTGGATAAAAATAAAAGTGCAGCAAATTTGTATAAACGGATGCCAAAGGTTGTTCAGACACCGACTCATATATTGCTTTGTCATCTTTTTGAAAAATTTGATAAAAAGATGTTTGAAAAAATAATGAATGGGGCATTTATGCATAAATTAACTTATAAATTTAAAAAGAAAGAGCTTAAAAAATTTTCAGGTTCTTATTTAGAATTTATTTTAAATTATGATTTAGATTACATTTTGAAATCTTCGCCAAGATAAACCTTTCTTGCGTCAGGGTTTGCAACAATTTCTTCTGGTGTTCCTTCACATAAAACAACACCGTTATGAAGAACATATGCACGGTCAGTGATTTCCAATGTTTCACGAACATTGTGGTCAGTAATTAAAACACCATAACCCTTGTCTTTTAAATGAGAAACAAGATTTCGTATGTCATTAACAGCGATAGGATCAACACCAGCAAATGGTTCATCAAGTAAGATAAAATCAGGGTTTGCTGCCAATGCACGAGCAATTTCAAGACGGCGTCTTTCACCACCGGAAAGAGCGATAGATGGACTTTCACGAAGATGAGTTATTGAAAATTCAGCAAGAAGTTCCTCTAGCTTTTGCATACGATTATCCTTGTATTTTTCAACAACTTCTAAGACTGCCATAATATTTTGTTCTACGGTTAAGGAACGGAAAATAGAAGCCTCTTGTGGAAGATAGCCAATACCTTTTTGGGCACGGCGATAAAATGGAAGTTTTGTAATATTTTCACCGGCAAGAGTAATAGTTCCAAAATCAGGTGTAATCAATCCAGTTATACAATAAAAACATGTTGTTTTACCGGCACCGTTTGGACCCAAAAGCCCAACAGCTTCACCTTGCTTTATATTGATAGAAACATTTTTTAAAACAGGGCGTTTTGCATAAGTTTTTGCAATATTTTTAACAACTATTTCTTTTGGATTTTCCATTTTAAACCTTTATTTTTTTGATGTAGTTTGTGTCGAAAATACACCACTTACTTTACTATCTTTGTCCTTTGGTAATATTTTTGCGATACCAGTATTCATATCATAAACAATTTTTCCACCGGAAAGATTTGCTTCGGTTCCCTTTTTAAAGTGAACATTTCCATCGATTGTAGCGAATCCGTTTTGTGGATTGTATTCGGCACGGTCACCGTAAAGTTCTTCGGTTCCATCAATAAGTTTTATATTTCCATCGGCATGGATATATTTTACCTGATTTTTACCGTTTTTATTTTCAAATGTTATTCTGATATAATCGGAAAAAATTTGACGGCCGGAGTGGGTTATTTCTGCATTATCAGCAGTTGCATAATTTTTATTTTTAAAATAAATGATTTTATCCTTTGTTGTAATCTTGCTATCACTACTTTTCATAACAGTAGGGTTTGTGTTTGAAAGCAAATCAATTCTTTCTGCATCAATATCATATATCATTTTATCGGTGAAAATATCTTCGGTTGCAGATTTAATTTTGACATTGTCATTGGCGTAAATTTTGTAAATTTTTTTGTTATTACCTTTGTATAATGCCTCAATATTATCGGCTTTAAGTTCATAAGAAGGAGTTTTTGCAGTCGCATTTTTGTGCATAATAATTTTATTATCCTTTTGATTCCATTCCAATCCATCATCGGCAAAAAGTTCGATGTTTTCCGCATAAGATGGAATGCTTCCTATGAATAAAAACGCAATTAAAAAAAGTTTTAACATATAATATCCTTTATTTGTGTTTTTGTATTATAAGGTATATAAGTTTTAAAAACAATCATTATTTTTTTGTTGTTAGGGAGGCAAATTCATCTTCGGAAATAACTGGAATTCCAAATTTTTTTGCATTTTCAAGTTTTGATCCTGCATTAGCACCAACTACAACTATGTCTGTTTTTTTACTTACACTTGAAGATGGGTGAGCTCCAAATTTTCGGGCTAAATCCTCGGCATCTTTTCGTGAAAATTTTACAAGACTTCCTGTGAATACGATTGTTTTTTCGAATAATGGATTTGTGTTATCTATTTCGATTTTTTCAGGATTTTCTATTTCAATATAATTTAAAAGTTCTGTAATCATATTGATTTTTGTTTCGTCACGGAAATAATTTATTATATCCATTGCCATTTTATCCCCAATGCCATAGATATTTGTTAATCTATCAAATGTGGCAGATTTTAACGAATCAATAGACCCAAATTCATTTGCAAGTATTATTGCAGTTGCTTCACCAACACCAAAAATTCCAAGTGAATAAATAAATTTATCTAATTTTATATGTTTTGATTTTTCAATACTTTCCATAAGGTTTTGTATGGATTTTGGACCAAATCCTTCGAGCTTTTTTATGTCATTTATGTGGTTTGGAATAAGTGTGAAAATATCAATAGGATTTTTTATCCAACCTTTTTCAAAAAATAATTCGATACCAGAAGCACCTAGTCCATCAATATTGAAACCTTCACGAGAAATGAAATATTTTAAATATTCTTTTATCTGGGCAGGGCAGAGTGAGTTAGTGCAACGAAATGCAACTTCGTCTTTTTTTTGTTCAAGGATACTTCCACAAATTGGACAAGTATTTGGCATTTCAAATGGAGTTGTGTTTTGTGGTCGCTCGGACATTACTACGGAAACAACTTGTGGAATTACATCGCCTGCGCGTTGGATTATTACGGTATCACCAATGCGAATATCTTTTTCCTTTACATAGTCGTTATTGTGTAGCGTTGCACGCGATACTATGACTCCACCAACATTTATTGGGTCAAGTTCAGCAACAGGTGTTACGACACCAGTTCTTCCAACCTGTAATGTTATACCATTTATTGTAGTTAATGCTTGTTCAGGTGGAAATTTGTGTGCGATTGACCATTTTGGTGCACGAGCAATAAAACCTAATTTTTTTTGAAAATCAAGTCTGTTTACTTTGTAAACTATACCATCGATATCAAATGGAATTGCGTGGCGTTTTGTGGCCACTTTATTATAAAATGTTTGTAATTCTTCGTATGTTGTGCAAGTTTCAAAGAATGGTTGTATTGGGAAGCCCCAAGATTTTATTTTTTGATAAAATTCAGTTTGTGTTTTCCATGGAAGAGCAGGTTGAACCTCGCCCCAGGCGTATGAAATTATAGAAAGATTTCTTTTTTTTGTAATGTTTGGATCAAGCTGTCTTAATGAGCCGGCAGCAGCATTTCTTGGATTTGCAAAAAGTTTTTCGCCGTTTTTTTCTTGGGTTTCATTAAGTTTGAAAAAGTCTTCTTTTGACATATAAACTTCACCACGAATTTCTAAAATTTCAGGAGCATTTTCTATTTTTAAAGGTAAAGTCTTTATTGTTTTAAGATTTTCGGTTATGTCTTCACCAACCGTGCCATCACCACGGGTTGCACCAGATACAAAAATACCATTTTCATATCTTGCATTGAAAGAAAGTCCATCAATTTTTGGTTCGGCAACTATTTCTACTGTTTCATTGGACATCAAACCTAAATCACGACGAATCCTTGTATAAAATTCTTTTAAATCGTCATCTGTATAAAGGTTTTCAAGCGAAAGCATTGGGATTGGATGGGTTATTTTTTTGAATCCAGCCTTTGCCTTGCTTCCAACTTTTTTACTTACAATCAAATCGGCGAATAAGTCATCTTGGGATAACTCTTTTTCAAGGTTTAATGCTTCGGTTTTAAGTTTATCATATTCGGCATCAGATACCGAAGGGGCATCATTTTGATAATATTCATCATCATATTGAGATAATAATTTTTGTAATTCTTTTAACCTGATTTTTTTTTCTGATAATGTCATTGATGCCATAATATTCTCCTTTAATCAATACCTATATTATAAAGTGATATTATAGAAATTCCAGCAGTTTCTGCACGCAAAATAAGTTTTCCTAAAGTTATACCAATAGACGGTGTTTTGGAAAGAATTTCAAATTCATTTTCATCAAATCCACCCTCGGGGCCAATAAGAAATGATATAGGCTTTCCCTTGTATTTTCTTAAAATATCAACGGTGTTTTGATTATTATTTTGTCTTTCGTCAAGGTATATAAGAATTCTGTTATTGAAATCAAATTTTGCAATTTTTTCATTGAATGAAGTAAGGGGAGTTATGTTTGGAATACTTAATCTTCTCGATTGCTCGGTAGCTTCTTTTGCAATAGTGTTTGCCCGTTCAATATTTATATCTTTTATAGAAGTGTTTTTTGTGAGTATAGGTGAGAGTGTTTTTATTCCAAGTTCAGTTGCTTTTTCAATTAAAAAATCCTGTCTTTGGTGACGAATTGGGGTAAAAATAAGTTCTGTATCATTGAGGTTTTCAGAAGATGGGGTGCGAAGTTGAGTTTCAATTTGGACCTTTAAATCTTTTTTATTAAGTTCAATTATGTTGCAATCAAATTCGCCATCTGTTGCATTGAAAAGGATGAAGTGTTCATCTTTTTTTAATCGCATTACATTTTTTATGTAGTGAAAATCATCGTCTTCTATGCGAAGAAGGCTTGAAATTCTTAAATTTTTATTTGAATAAACCCTTATTTTACCCATAATTTGTCCTTTTGTTGTTTTTTTTGTGTATTATATAATAATTTTAATTTAAAAAAAGAAAAAAATTTGCTATAATACCATTGCAATTAGGAATAAGGAAAAATGCGGAAGTTTTTTTTGAAGGTTAGATTTTTTTGTTTGACATTTTTTGCTTTTATGTCAGTAGTCTTGATGATTTTGCTTTTCAGACAAAAACTTGTTTCTGATGATGCTTTTAAAATGACATATCCAGAAGTGGTTTTTGAAAATAAAATTTCATTTGATAGGGATTTGGCTATTTCTTCACTTAGGGATTTAATAGTTCCATTTTTGGAGCAAGATAAACTTTTGGATTTGGATATTGTTGCTTTATCAAATGAAATTATGGTTCTTCCTTGGGTGGAAAATGTTTCTGTTATTCGAGATTTCCCGAATGTTTTAAAAATTATTATCAAGCCAAAGGAAGTTATTGCATACAAGGCAAATGAAAATGGGTATTATCCTATAGATAAAAATGGTAAAGTTTTAAATATGTCTGTTGAATATCAAAATGGTCTTTTGGTTTTTGGCGAGGAGGCGGAAGAAAACCTTTTGGCATTGTTGGAATATTTAAAAAATTATCCGAATATTATGAAGAATGTTGTTGGTGTCCAATTTGTGAATAAGTTAAGGTGGAATTTGCTTTTTTTTAATATGGATGAAAGTGGTATTTTGGTAAAGTTGGATAATGATTTTGAAGAAGGTTTATCAAAATTGGCTGAACTTGAATTTTTACAGGGAATTTTAAGTAAAAACATTTCAGAAATTGATTTACGAGATTTGGATAAAATTCTTGTAAAACAGAGGGGCAATTATGGGGTTTGATAGAAGAAAAACTATTGGTTTTATTGATGTCGCATCAGGCAAGGTGTGTGTTATGCTTATGTCTATTGATAAGGATTCAAATTTCTCTTTGATTGGTAGTGGAGAAGTGGAATCTTTTGGATATAAGGGGGGTAAAATTTTAGATTTTACTGCTTTTTCTAAATCAATAAACCAAGCCTTAGAAATGGCAGAAAAAGAAGCAAAAGAAAATATTTTTGATGTTGTGATTTCTCTTTCCGATTTTAAATATAAATCTTATTTTTTACCATCTAAAATAGTTTTTCCTTTTGAACGAAAGATAACTGCAAAAGATATAAAAAATGTGACATCACTTATTCCTTTACAGCAAAATATTGATGTGGATAAAGAGGCTTTGGTTCATATTATTCCTATGGAGTTTATTATTGATAATGATAAAATTGTTGATAATCCAGAAGGTGAAATTGCAAAAAATTTGACTGTGCATTATCATGTGATTACTGTTGACGCAAGGATGTATTCTGATTTAATTTCTGTTTTCAAAAGTTTGAATTTGAATGTTAAACGAGTTGTTGCTGGTGGTTATGCTTCGGCTTTGGCAGTGTTGATTGAAGATGATAAAAAAGTAGGAAGTTTGGTTTTGGATATTGGAAAGTCAACTATGTCGGCTGCGATATTTATGGATGATAGACTTGTTTATAATTATTCGCTTCCTTTGGGTGGAGATGCAATTACAAATTCGCTTTCAAAACAAATAAATGTAAGGGTGGCTGAGGCAGAGCGTTTGAAAATAAAATATGGTGCAAAGGCTCCTGTTTCATTAGATTTTTCTGATTATATAAATTTATTTATGATTGGGGAAAATGGCGAAAACGATGAGCAAGAAGTTTTGAAATCTGATTTTTTGACTGTTTCAAACAATATTACAAAGGGATTTTTTTCGATTTTGAAAAAATGTTTGGATGATAGACGAGTTTTATCTTGTGTTCATCGTGTTGTTATTACTGGTGGTGGTTCAAAACTTTTGGGACTTAAGGATATAGCAAAGGATATTTTTAATTGTCCAGTGAGAATTGCAAAACCAATAATACAATCTGAACTTTCTGAAAAGTTTAATGAACCTGAATATTCAACTTTGCTTGGGCTTTTTGCTTTTTATAAAACAAAGGTTTCAGGGGATTATGTTTTTGAAACCTCGGATGATGGGGATGGAAAAAATTTTTGGAATAAATTTATGAAATTTTGGATGGAAAATTTTGGATAGAAAGGATTTAATATGGCAAATATAAAAAATCAAATTGCAAATGTGTATTATGATAAATCAAGGTATGATATTGCTTCGATTATTGCTCCGTTTAAAAAGGAAATAAAAAAGGTATTTTTGCTTTCATTTTTTATTAATCTTTTGACGGTGATGATACCTCTTTTTGTTATGTTTTTGTTTGATGAAAAATTTAAGTTGTCACTTCAAGGGGATGGACTTTTGAATTTGATAGTCCTTATTTCTGTTGTTTGTTTTAATTTTTTGTTTAGGTATGAAAGGGCGTCGGTTATTAACTTTATTTTGCGTTCTATTGATACTAATATTTGTAATGGAATTTTGGAAAAAGTTTTTAAAATTCCAGCAAAAAAAATGGAAAAGAAAAATGATGCGTTTTGGCATTCTGTATTTTCTGATATTGATGTAATAAGGAATGGACTTTCTGGTTCTTATATTATCAATTTATTTGATATTCCATTTGTTCTTTTGTTTATGAGTTTTATTGGAATATTGCTTGGAAAATATTTCTTTGTTATGTTGTTTATTGCGTTATTTTATATAGTTGTTATTGTTTCAACAGGATACACTTTGGGTATAGTTGATGATAAGGAAAAATTGGCGATAAAGGAACGTGATGAACTTGTTTCAAATACAATTCGTGATTTATCATCCCTTAAAAGCCTTTCTCTTTCTGATAAGGTTATGTATATGTGGAAAGATTATCAACGAGGAATTATTGATAATACATACAAGCGTAATTACACATTGGATATGTTTTTGGTGATTGCATTTGTTATTTATTGTGTCGGGCTTGTAATTTTTTCACTTATTGGGGAACATTCTTATAATCTTGGGTTTATGAGTTTAGGGGCTTTGGTTGCGATACTTTTGCTTTTTTCACATAGTTTCTATCTTATAAATAATTTTATAAAATATTTTCCACAATATTTTAAGTTTTCTAATTCAACAGAGCGTCTTGCACAGGTTATGGCAGAACAGGTTGATGCAATAAAAACAGAAGTTATTGAAGATATTACTTTGGGTAATATTGAACTTAAAAACTTTACATTGGAAGATAATAGAAACAATGTAATTTTAAAAGATGTTAATTTTACATTTAAGGATGGGCTTTTGTATGTGGTAAGGGCAAAAAATACATTTGAGGGTTCTTTGTTCTTGCGTTCACTTTTTGGTGGATACGAAGCATCATCTGGTGAAATATTATTTGATAGATATGATGTGTCAAATCTTAAGACTGATAGTTTAAAAGATTATATACATTATGCAAGTGAAACAGCTTTTGTTATGGAAGGAACAATCAAGGAAAATTTGACTTGTCTTGTTTCAAAAAATTCGGCTGATAATAATTTTGCAGGTTTTATGGATTACAAAGAGGTTTCTAAACTTTTGGGATTTGATGAGATTGTTAAAGGTTTGCCAAATGGTTATAATACTTTGATTGCACCAAAAACAGATTTACTTTCTTTGGAAGAACTTAAACTTTTAAGTATTGTTCGTGTATTCGTAGGTAATCCACGAGTAATTCTTCTTGATCAGCCATTTTTGGGCTTAAGAAAGAAGTATAAAGAAAATATTATCAAGTTATTGCAAAGTATTGCAAAAGATAAAATTATTATTATTTCAACACAAGAAAAGGAACTTTCAAAGCGTTTGGTTTTGAATATAGAAGATGAAAAAATTTCGACTTTGACTGTGGAAGCGTTTGAAGATGCGTCAAAGGATTTGCAAAATAAAATTTATGGGGATGATATGGATCCATCGGAAACACATGCTTTGTTTAGAAGAATCTTTAGGAAAAAGTAAAATGAGAAATAAAAAAGTTTTAGTTGGTGCAAGTATTTTATCAGAAGATTTTTTTGATATTCAAAAGACTATTAAAAAATTGAATTCTTCGGATGTGGATTTTATACATTTAGATGTTATGGATGGAGTGTTTGTGCCGAATATTTCTTTTGGTCCGGCGTTTATTAAAAATATTCGCCCATATACAAAAAAGTTTTTTGATGTGCATTTAATGGTAAAAAATCCGTTGCCATATATTGAACGATTTGTGGAGGCTGGGGCTGATGCAATTTCTGTGCATATAGAGGCAAAAAATGTTATGAAATCGATAAAACTTATTAAATCATTTGGAAAAAAATGTTGTATTGTTGTCAATCCTAAAACTGATGCAAAAAAGGTTAAAAAGTTTTTGGATTTTGTTGATGCTGTTATGGTTATGACTGTTGAACCGGGTTTTGGTGGGCAAAAATTTATGGAAAATCAGCTTGTGAAAATTTCAAAAATTTCTAATTTAATTAAAAAGAGTGGTAGAAAAATTTCATTAGAAGTTGATGGAGGAATAAATTTTGAAACAGGAAAACTTGCAGTGCAAAATGGGGTGAATATTTTGGTCGTTGGAAGTTTTTTGTTTAAGCAAAAAAAATTTAATGAAACAATATTGAAATTTAAATCTTATTAAGATTTCAAACTTGATTTTTATGTGTTTTATATATTACTATTTTTAAAGAAAGGAGCCATAGATGATTTCTGTTATTATACCTGCGTTTAATGTGGAAAAATATGTTGAAAAGTGTTTACAATCTGTGGTTTGGCAGACATATAAAGATTTGGAAATTATTTGTATAAATGATGGATCAAATGATGAAACACAGCGTATTTTGGAAAAATATGCAAGGCTTGATTCAAGAGTTAAAATATTGATTCAAAAAAATAAAAGTGTTTCTAGCGCACGAAATTTAGGTCTAAAAAATGCTAAGGCTGAGTATATAGCTTTTGTTGATTCTGATGATATTATTGGAAAAAACTATATGCAAAATCTTTGGGATAATAGGGAAAAGGCTGATTGTATTCAAGTTAATATGAAAAGATTTAGTGATGAAATTGCTTTGGATAAAAGTGAACTTGAATGGTATAAAAGATTTAATATGGAAAGTTCAACAGGACTTTATGAAATAACTCCAAAATATATTGTTAAAGTATTTATGTCTTGTTGGGGAAAACTTTTTAAAAAATCTATTATAGATAAGTATAATTTAAAATTTTATGAGGGGGTTATTCACGAGGATAATGCTTGGACTTATGAATATTTGATTCATTGTAAAAATTTGTATTATATACATGATGAAATTTATCATTATAGGAAAAGACCGGGATCCCTTACTTATAATATAATGGCAAGCCAAAATAAAAAGATTAGAAAAATTGCAAAACAATCTGTTTATGATATTTTAAAAGTTTATATTCATATTGCAAAACATTTTAAAAAATATGGTGCCCTTAGAAAATATAGACGAGCTTTACTTCTTATGATTATGAATAATGAAAATAGACTTCAAACTGCTTTTAATGCTGGGATTATGGGACATATTTATATAAGGAAATTTGTTAATCTTTTAAATATTTCATATAAAAAATTTATAAATCTTTTTATAGATAATAATTTGATAAAAATATATATTCAAAATGTAAAAAATTCAAAAAAAATTGATGTTGTTTCCTTTTCAAGAAATCCTGTTATTGAAAAAGATAGGTTTATGCAAAAGATGGAAAAATTTGGCTTAGTTTCTTTTGTTAGAAATTCAGACTTTAAATTAAAATTAAAATCATCGTATAATGGAGAGGTCTATATTTGGTTCCATCCGGTAAGTAAAACAGGTAAATTTAAGGTATTATCAGTAAAGGTAAATGGTGGAATGTTGGATAATGCTGTTAAAAAATTTGATAGTGAAAATCATTATGAACTTTATCTTTTTTGCAAAAAAAATGAAGTTGTCGATGTGGAAATTGTTACAAAACAATTAAGAAAATAATACCTTGAAAAAATATTCTGCTTCTTTTATAATGCAAATAACATTTATTAAAAGGAGATAAAAATGAACAGACATCATGAAGTTGTTATAATTGGTTCTGGCCCTGCTGGATATTCTGCTGGAATTTATGCTGCAAGAAATGGAAATAAACCTCTTATTATTACAGGTATGGAATTTGGTGGACAGATTACAAAATCTTTTGATTTAGAAAATTATCCTGGATTTACAGAAAAAATTGATGGTTTGTATCTTACTGAACAGATGAGAAAACAGGCTGAAATTTTTGGTGCTGAAATCCTTGCTGATACAGTGGTTGAAGCCGATTTGAAAAATCGTCCATTTACTCTTAAGACAGAAAATGGAGATGTTGTGACTGCTGATGCTGTGATTATTGCGACAGGTGCATCATGTAGGACTCTTGGGCTTTCAAATGAAAAGGCATTGACTGGGCATGGTGTTTCATACTGTGCAACTTGTGATGGTTTCTTTTTCCGTGATAAGGAAGTTTTTGTTGTTGGTGGTGGAAATACTGCTGTATATGAAGCATTACATCTTTCAACTGTTTGTAAAAAAGTTACTGTTATTCATAGAAGGGATCATTTTACTGCTGAAAACATAAATCAAAAACATTTCTTTGATATGCCAAATTGTTCAGTTATTTGGAATTCTACTTTGGAAGAAATTGTTGAAAAAGATGGTAAAGTTTCGGCTGTGAAGGTTAAAAATGTGCAAACCGGTGATGTAACAGAATATGCAACAGAAGGAGTGTTTATTGCTATTGGTAATAAACCAAATACTGATATTTTTGCTGGGCAAATAAAACTTGATGATGCAGGGTATATTCAAACAAAACCAAATCTTTGTGCAACAGAGGTTGAAGGTGTGTTTGCTGCTGGTGATGTGAAAAATCCTCATTTTAAACAAGTAGTAATTGCTGCGGCAAGTGGTGCACAGGCTGCGATGGAAGCGACAGAGTATTTACTTTCTAATAAATAGGAACATCTACTTGTGGAAATATTGAAGTATTTGTGTCATCATATTTTTATGATAGACATTTGTAAGGCACATAGTTTAGAAGAAACTTTGAAAACTGGTAAATCTTTTTTGAAAGAAGCTGGGGTTGAAAGTTTTGATTTGGATGCAAAAGTTTTGCTTTCGTATGTTTTGGGTATGGAAAGTTATGAGTTGGTTGCAAATCCAAATATTGAAATCCCATTAAAATTTTACCATCAGTATATGAAACTTTTAAAAAGAAGAGGGGCTTTTGAACCTATTGCACAAATTACTAAATCAAAGGAATTTTGGGCTTTACCTTTTAAGATTTCAAAAAAAACTCTTATTCCTAGGCCTGATAGTGAAACTATGATTGAGGCGGTAAAGTCGGAGTTTAAGGATAAAAATTTTTCATATAAAATTTTGGATATGGGAACCGGAAGTGGATGTTTGCTTTTAAGTTTGATGTCGGAATTTAAACAGGCGTTTGGAATTGGTATTGATATTCAATCTGGTGCTGTAAAGGTGGCAAAGGAAAATGCAAAGATTTTATCGCTTGATAACAGGGCTGTGATTTTGAAACAAAATTGGCATAAAAAAAAGCCAAGTAAGAAAATTACTAAACATAAATTTCATATAATAATTTCGAATCCTCCGTATATAACTTCACAAGAGATGAAATCTTTGGCAAAAGATGTAAAAAAGTATGAACCAAAGAAGGCTTTGTGGGGTGGTCGTGATGGACTTGATGAATATAGATCTTTGTCACAGGCTATTTATGATTGGGAAATTTTAGAAGATGGGGGCAGAATTTTTCTTGAACTTGGAAAGGGACAAGAAAATGATGTTAAGCAAATTTTTGAGGCATTTGGTTTTAAGTTTGAAAAATATTTTAAGGATTTAAGTGGTATAATTAGGGTTATTGAATTTTCAAAGAAAAAGTAAAATTATTGTTTTGACTTGTTCTGTAGTTTTTGCTATCCTATATTTATATTCTTAGGAGGTTTTCTATGGTTAATATTTGGGATATAGTTACAGACAGTTTTTTTGATACATTAAATCTTGTTCCGTTTTTATTTATTGCATATTTGATTTTAGAGTTTGTTGAGCATACTTCACAAAAAAATATGCTGAACATTATTAAAAAATCAAACAAGTATGGACCTTTGTTTGGTGCAATTTGTGGACTTTTCCCTCATTGTGGGTTTAGTGCTGTTGCATCAAGTTTTTATTCGACAAGGGTTATTACGATTGGAACTTTGTTTGCGGTGTTTATGGCTACATCGGATGAAATGGTTCCGATATTTTTATCAGAAGGTATTTCATTAGAGTTTATTTTCGAGTTGCTTAGCATAAAATTTATTTGTGCACTTGTTGTTGGTTTTGTGCTTGATTTTATTTTTAAAAAGAAAAAGCAAAATATTAAGATTAAAGAATTTTGTGATTGTTCACATTGTCATTGTGGGGAAAATATTTTGTATTCTGCATTTGAACATACGGCAAAAATAATATTTTTAATTTTTATAGTAAGTTTTATTTTTGGAAGTTTGGTTGAAGGTATTGGTGAAGAAAAAATCAGTATGCTTCTTTCCGATCATTTTATATTTTCAAAATTTATTGTGACAGGAATTGGACTTATTCCGAATTGTGCCGCATCAGTGATTTTATCGAAACTTTATCTTAATGGAGCGATAAGTGTTTCATCACTTTTATCCGGACTTTTGGTTGGTGCAGGTGTTGGTTTGGTTGTCCTTTTCAAGATGAATAAAGATATGAAAGAAAATCTTAAAATCCTTGGTATGCTTTATGCAATAGGTGTGATTTTAGGATTTATTTTAGAGTTGATTTTACATTCTTAAAACAAGTCGCCCTGCAAATTTTGTGGGGCTTCTTTTTTATTCTTTTTATGTTTTTGTTGAGGTTGGGAGGTTGTGAAAATATCAACCTTGCCGTTTGCAAATTCAACAGTTGCAGTAGAAAGTTTTTGTAAATCATCCTTGCTACTTATTGTTTCATTACCATTCCAAACAATAGAATATCCTCGTTTAAGGACATTTTTAAAAGAATAACTTTCAAGCATTTTTGATGCAAAATTAACCTTGTCAGACAAAGAATTTAATTTTGAAGATATAAGCAAATCAAGTTTCGAACTTTTATCGTCAAGTCGTTGTATTGCATCACCAATATATTGGGTTGGGTTCTTTATTGCAGAGGCAAGACTTTTGATTTTAAGTCCAAATGTTTCAAACATACGGAAAATAGTGTTGGTTAAAAAGTTTTCTTTTTCCTTAATATTCCTTATTAAATCAGAACGAACAGGCACAGCCTTTTCTGCGGCACCAGTTGGGGTTGGGGCGCGTAAATCAGAAACATAATCAATCAATGTCGTATCAGTTTCATGTCCGACTGCGGATATAACAGGAATAGTTGATGCAAAAACGGCACGGACGACATTTTCTTCGTTGAATGGCATAAGGTCTTGGACACTTCCACCACCGCGTGCAACAATTATTACATCAGGTCGGTTTTGACCTTGGATTTTGTTAAAATTATTTATAGCTTCGGTTATTTGAATATCAGCACCTTCTCCTTGAACAGCCACAGGATAAACAATAATTCGTGTTGGGCAACGGTCGGTTATTCGATGGATAATATCTTGGATAACAGCACCGGTTGGAGATGTCACAACACCGATTGTGCGAGGGAAAAGTGGAATAGGCTTTTTGTATTTTTCATCAAATAATCCTTCGGCAGCAAGTTTTTGTTTTCTTTCCTCGATAAGTTTTAAAAGTGCCCCAATACCGGCGACTTCGACACTTTCGACGGTAATTTGATATGATGAACGACCAGTGTAGGCAGTTATTTTTCCACCTATTACGACCTCTAAACCTTCTTCTAATTTTACATCAATTTTGGTCCATTTCCAAAGGACGCAATTTAAAATATAATCTTTGCCACCATAGTTTTCCTTTAAATCAAAATAGTATGTGCCGGAGGAATGGCGTTTTAAACCTTGGATTTCACCTTTTATTTTTATTTTTTTAAAAGCACCTTCTAAAATTTCCTTTAGCACCATAGAAAATTCAGCAACGCTGAAAACTTTTTCAACTTGTGGTGTTTGTGGTATTTCAGAGGGGCCCAAAGTGTTTGTTTTTGGGGCTTCGGAAACTTCGGAAATTATGTCATCGAAAAAATCACTCATTCTTTAATTCCTCCAATGGCCAACGAGGGCGAGGCATTACTGAAAAACTAGAAGTTTTACCTTTTAAATAATTTTGTTCGCCAGCAAATGCAATCATAACACCATTATCCGAGCAATATTTTGGTTCGGCAACAATAAGTTTCATTCCATTTGATGTTGCAATTTTATCAAGGACATTTCTGATTGCTGAATTACGGGCAACACCACCACTTGTGACAATATGTTTTATACCAAGATTTTTTATTTTTTTTACGGCAAGTTTCATTTTCTTTTCAATTATATCACAAATTGCACTTTGAAAACTTGCACAAATATCAGCCTTTGTTTCATCATCGATATTTTCACCAAATTTTTCGATTGTTGTTCGAACAGCAGTTTTAAGTCCTGAAAATGAAAAATTTAAATCTTTTGAATAAATCATTGGGCGAGGAAAATTAAATGCTTTTGGATTTCCGTGTTTTGCAAATTCCTCAATATCCTTTCCACCCATATATTCCCAACCAAGCATTTTTGCAGTTTTATCGAAGCATTCTCCACAGGCATCATCAATCGTGGAACCAAGAAGTTCATAATTACCAACATCCTTTACAATTAAAATTTGAGTATGTCCACCACTGGCAAGTAAAAGTAAATATGGAAATTTTAATTCTGGATTAAAAAACATTGGCATAAGAGAGTGTGCCTCTAGATGATTAACACCAACGAATGGTTTATTAAGTGCAAATGCTAATGATTTTGCCATATTTGCACCAACAATTAAACCTCCAATCAATCCAGGTCCGATACCAGCAGAAAATACATCAATGTCGCTTGCTTTGATTTTTGCATCGACTAATGCTTGTTTTAAAAGGACATCCATATATTCAAGATGAGCTCGAGATGCAATTTCTGGAACAACACCACCGTAAATGCTATGCTCCTTATATTGAGTAATAAGTTGGTGGGCAAGTATTTCGTGCTTGTCATTTATTATTGCGATTGCTGTTTCATCACAGCTACTTTCTATACCAAGTGTTATCATCTTTTTTATTTGCTTTTTACTAAATTGCTTTTATACTGTTATTATAGAAAGTTTTTTAAATTTTTAAAGGAGAAAGTGAAAAATGAAAAATATATCTTTACTATTTGTTTTAATTGCACTTGCTTCTTGTTCTTCGAAATCGGAAGAATATGCGAAACCAGTTGTTAATTATGCGTCTGCGAATAGAAGTTCTTTGACTGGGAAAAGCAAGATTGTTCAAAAACCAACGCTTATTAAACTTGGAATAAAACCTCTTACTTTGACAGAGGCAAGAGGGTATATGTATAATTTGTTTGATGCACTTATTCCTGATTTGGAAAAAACAAATATTACATATCAGATGGCGGGGAATGATATAATTCTTACTATTCAATCGCATATTATTTTGGATGATGATATGAATATTATAAGTTCGATAAGACCTCAACTTGATAATATTATAAAATTGTTGGCTGTGAATGATAGGAATTTTATTGAAATTATTGGTCATACATCTAGTGTTGGGCCAAGTTATGCAAATCTTGTAAAATCAAAAAATATGGCGATAAGTGTTGCAAAATATTTTATGGATAGAAATATTATTCCAGAGCGAATCTTTATGAATGGCGTAGGTGAATCGCAATGGATTGCCGATAATTCGACAAGGGAAGGGCGACTTCTTAATCACAGAATTGAAATAAGAATTTCTCCACTTATTTAAAAAATTCCCCATCTTTTGGTGGGGAAAATTTTTTGAAAAATAAAAATTCAAACAAGCGCTTTAATTTTTATACAATCACAGCAAGGTTGTCAGGGGTTCCCTTTGATGCCTTGATGTTTACGGTTATTATTATTAAAAGTTCGTAATCGTGATTTCGTTTTGGAACGGCATCCTTGTATAACAAATGGCTTGTGTTGATTGTCATTTTTGTGACTAAATGATCATCATCAAGCAATGTATAACAAACATCTTTTTTATTCATATGTTCCGAAATTTCGTG
>AUXO013207319.1_pt1 | contig 24209 bp, 22 predicted proteins | sample 768731 | NCBI WGS metagenome assembly AUXO01 (sample SAMN02715735, study PRJNA202380) | gut metagenome | biome: sheep rumen | host: Ovis aries | place: New Zealand: Palmerston North | reverse complement strand
GAAAGAAAGGAAGTATTATGAATCTCAGTGAATACCATCTCTCCGTAAAAGAATTCGCAACCATCTGCCATACCACCCGTGACACCCTCCGCCACTACTATGAAAATGGCATCATCGAACCCTTCGTGGATCCTGAAAATGGCTACCACTACTATTCTCCTTCACAAATCTCAGCCTTTTTCTACGTGTTATCTTTAAAAAACGTAGGGTGTTCCCTAAAGGAAATTAAATCCATGATGCAAAGCACCGACCCTTCCCTTTATCAGTCGATTTTAAAGGCCAAGGCCAATGAACTGCGTCAACGAATCGCCGACTTAAACGTCGGACTTACTACCATCTCCACCTATGACTGGATGCTGGATCTGGTGGAACAGGGACGAACCACCGGTCAGGTTGCCTGCTATGAAATTCCCCGGGTTTATATTACCGAAACCCCCATTGCATCAAAAAATGCCTATCACATGAAAGATGTAACCAAAGAACTCACCGTCCATCTAAAAAACTTAAACCAAAAAAGTAATATTTTTCCCATTGGTGCAACCATCGCCCTTGATCACTTCTTAGAGAGGGATTATGCTTATCAAAAAATTTTTTCCCTATCTCTTTCTACGCCAACGATTCGCATAGAATCCAGCTATCCGGGACTATCTAAAAAAATACTTGCCTATACACCAGAAGCCAGCGAGGATATTCTCTTTTCTTATCACAAGTTCGAAGACTATCTGAAAAAAAATAAGATTTCCCCTAAGTCTGACCTTTTTATTGTTAACCTTATGAATCTTTATACCTTAAACCGGGAGCACTCCTACCTAAAGTATCTCTTCCTTTTTCTCTAAAAGGAAATCCAGCTTAAGCAAAGGGATTTTCTACCCTTCGTTCCACAAACCACTTACGGTCTGTCCCGTAAAATAAATGACACACATAGCCATCCACGATACAGGTATAGCGGGTTCCTACCCCTCCTGCCCTGGTGGCTGCTGCCTTTCTTACCTCTGTTACTTTTTGAATGGAAAAGCGGGTCCCATCTTCCCATAAAATCTTCTTCGGAATCACTCTACCTTCCTTGGAAAATTCTGCTTCTACACAAACATAAACCTTATAATGATTTTGACCTGCTTCCACAAGTATCCTCCTTCCTTTTTTCGAATATATGTTCGATTTCTTTTATTATATCACAGAACAGAAAGAAAGCAAGCCTATTTAGACTTGCTTTTTTAGTGGTGAGGATCTTGGATGTGATACAACTCCGTATAACCCATGGTTTGGTAGCCATTTTTCTTATAGGTATGCATGGCAGGAAGATTCTCTTCCTCTACCTCCAGACGCAGGATGGCCTCCGGAAAATCAGCACGAACCTTTTGCAAAAACAAAGAGCCCAGGCCTTGATTTCTGGCACTTGGAACTAGGTAAAGGTCCTCGATCCAGATGCAAGGGCGGCCAAACTCCGTGGAAAAGCTCTTGGCAAGCATGCCGTAGCCAACCGCTTGGTTATCCAAAAAAAAGATATAGCCTTGGGCGTAAGGGCTGTCGCTGACGCAGGCAGTAATATCTGCCTGATAGATTTCCGTGGAGCCATCGGTGGCTACCGCAGGGGAGTGATAGAATGTTTCCATCATTTGCAGAATCAGGCTGCGATGGGATTCCTTCATTTCCAGAATATCAAACTTCATTTGAATGTGTCCTTCCTTCTATGCAAATGGATCGTAGCCTTCCTTGAAGCGTCTCATCATCTCATTTGTCAAACTATAGTCGTCGGTTTGAAGGACAATGTCCTCGCGCTTGGTAAAGGCGGCCTCCTTCAGTTCTTCCTCGTCACGGCGGATGGTGGTTGGGCCGTCTACCTGACAGTAAAATCCCATTAGGATGTCATCTGCAGAACCCCATGGCTGAGATTTGTAATAGGTGATATTTTTTACCTTAAGACCAGTTTCTTCCATAACCTCACGACGAACCGTTCCTTCAAGACTCTCACCGATTTCAGTAAAGCCGGCAACCAGGGCATTTTGAGCAAAGCGCCTGCCTGCGTACTTGGTAAGAAGTAATTCATCTCCGGAAACCACGCCAACAATAACAGCAGGAAGAAGGCGAGGATAAATTTTTCTGCCACAACTTGGACAAAGCATTGCCCGCTCCTTGTGATCGTGCACCGTCTTGTGGCCGCAGGTACCGCAAAAGCGATTGTCCAGGTACCAGCTGGCAAGATGACGGGCAGTATAAAGCAAAAACATCATTTCAAGAGGACCGCAAGACTCATTGCGAAGCTCCTTTAGGGTGTAATAATGAAAATGATCCTTTTCCTCCGGCAGCTGGTCCGCCAGGAAAATCTTGCTGTCATCTAATTTTAAAAGATAGATTTCCTTGCCGGTGGTTTCAAGCTCACCAGCCCTGGGAAGTCGAATGGTTTGACCCAGCTTTTCTACGAGAATTTTTCCCTGATTGTAGGCAAAGACCATGTCATTTTCAGAAATCCGCTGGTCCCTTTGAAATTCATTGTATAAACGATGTGGTGCAATATCCTGAATCATAATCTTTCCTTTCTAACCGCCTGAATAAAGGCTAATACCCGTTTTGGATCCTTGCCTGAAGTTCCATCTTCATACTCCACTCCCGAGGACACATCCACGCCGTCTAGAGAAATGGCCTGAAGTGCATCCATGGCCTGGCCTACATTTTCTGGCGTAAGGCCACCGGCCAATAAAGTAAGTTTTGAATCTCCCGCCAAAGGAAGTTTTGATAAAACGCTCCAATCAAAGGTTTTACCACTCCCGTAAGTGGCCGCATCAAACACGTATCCCTCTACTAAATCGCAATTTTGATAGTAGGGAAAACTTGCCAGGTCCCTTCCGTTAAAGGCCTTTAAAATCGGAATTTTCAATCTTCCGTTCTCTATGGCCATACGAAGTTCCGGCAGGAAATCCCCGTGAACCTGTAGGTAGTCATAGCCAGCTTCCTGGATTTCTATGGCCTGGGCTAAGGTTGGTTCCACCGTTACCGCCACCATCTTTACCTGATTTGCCGCTGCTACAAGCTCCCTTGCTTGATCCATGGTAATAGTTCTTTTACTTCTTGGAAAAAAGAGAACGGTTCCCACAAAGTCAGCTCCTGCCTCTTCCACCATCTGTAATTCCTGAACCGTACGGATTCCGCAAATTTTAATTTTCATACATACCTCTTTCTTAATCAAGCTCAAAAGCTCCTGTGTAAAGCTGATAGTAAATGCCCTTATCGGCAATCAGACTATCATGGTCACCACGCTCAATAATATTTCCGTGATCCAATACCATAATCGCCTTACTGTTACGGACGGTAGAAAGTCTATGGGCAATGACAAAAACGGTTCTTCCTTCCATTAAATTATCCATACCCTCAGAAACCAAGGCTTCCGTTCTGGTATCAATGGAGGACGTTGCCTCATCTAAAATCATAACCGGTGGATCGGCTACTGCCGCACGGGCAATGGAAATCAACTGTCTTTGTCCCTGAGAAAGGGAAGATCCATTGGCAGTTAACATGGTGTCGTAACCATCCGGAAGACGCGTAATAAAGTCATCCGCATTTGCAAGTTTTGCTGCTGCAATACATTCTTCATCCGTAGCATCCAAACGACCATATCGAATGTTTTCCATAACTGTTCCTGTAAATAAATTTACTTCCTGAAGAACAATTCCCAAGGACCGACGAAGGTCTGATTTTTTAATTTTATTAATATTAATTCCATCATAGCGGATTTTTCCATCTGCCACATCATAGAAACGATTAATCAAGTTGGTGATGGTCGTTTTACCTGCACCGGTAGCCCCTACAAATGCGATTTTCTGTCCTGGTTTAGCATAAAGGGTTACATCATGAAGGACAATTTTATCCTCATTGTAACCAAAGTCCACATCCTGCATGCGGATGTCTCCCTTTAACTCTGTAAGGGTAAAGCTTCCATCTTGATTTGGAACTTTCCAAGCCCAAAGATCCGTCTTCTTCTCGGTTGGTGAAAGGCTTCCATCTGCTTTTTTGGTAACATTTACCAGGCGAACAAGGCCTTCGTCCACTTCTGGCTCCTGGTCCATTAAGTCAAAGACTCTGGCTGCTCCGGCAATACCCATGGCAATCAATGGAATCTGCATAGATACCTGTCCCACAGTCTGAGACAACTGTCTTGCAGAAGATAAAAAAACAATAACAATACCAACCGTAATCTTACCATTTCCGGAAAGACTAAGGTTAAAAATTTCATAGTGGGCAAGCATAACACCTATAAATGCGATGACTACATACATCAGGTTTCCCACATTTCCCAGGGTTGGCATTAAGATGTTACCAAATCGGTTGGCTTTTTCCGAATCAGAAAAGAGTTTCTCATTTAACTGATCAAAATCTTCTTCTGCCCTAGCCTCGTGATTAAAGACCTTAACCACCTTCTGACCAGACATTATTTCCTCAATAAATCCCTCTTCTCTTGCCAGAGATTTCTGCTGGGCAATCATATACTTTGAGGACTTTCCTCCCAAATCTCCTATGATTTTCACCATCAGAAATACTACCGCAACTACGATGATAGTAAGCCAAACACTATAGCTTAACATCATAATAAATACGGAAATAATGGAAAGGGCCGACTGGAACACCATTGGTCCACTTTGTCCAATAACCTGGCGGATGGCATCGGTATCATTGGTGTAAGTGGACATAATATCTCCGTGAGGATGGGTATCAAAATACTTAATTGGCAGGGTCTGCATCTTTTCGAACATGTCATTTCGAAGATTCATCAAAGTTCCCTGGGTGACATTTGCCATTTTTCTGGTATAAATAAAATTTGCTACCACTCCGAAAAGGTAAATAATCATCATGGTCAAAATAATCCGAATGAACTTATCCCAGACACTTGGGAAACCATTTTTTAAGGCCGGGGTGATGCAATCGTCAATGATTTGCTTCATAAATACGTTGGCGATAACGGAAGACACCGCTGTGATAATGATGCAAATAAAAACCAGAAGCAAGCTCGCCTTATAATGTGAAAAAATATAGGAAAGCAATCGCTTTCCGGTCCCCGGATGTGCCTGCTTTTTCAAACTTTTTTTCTTGTCTGCCATTATTCAGCCACCTCCTTGCTCTTGGTCTGGGTTTCAAAGATTTCTGCATAGATTCCCTTCTTTGCCACTAGTTCCTGGTGATTTCCCCGCTCTACGATCTTACCGCCATCTAAAACAATAATCTGATCCGCATCCTGAACAGAGGAAACTCTCTGAGCAATGATAATCTTTGTCGTTTCCGGTAAACGTGTAGCCATTGCATGACGAATCATGGCATCTGTCTTAGTATCTACCGCTGATGTAGAATCATCTAAAATCAAGACTTTTGGTGCCTTCAACAAGGCTCTTGCAATACAAAGTCTCTGTTTCTGTCCACCGGATACATTGGTACCACCCTGCTCAATATAGGTATCATACTTGTGTGGGAACTGTTCAATAAATTCATCCGCACAAGCAAGTTTACAAACTTCTTCAATTTCCTCGTCTGTGGCATCTTCCTTGCCCCAGCGTAGGTTCTCTTTAATGGTTCCTGAAAAAAGAACATTTTTCTGGAGCACCACGGCTACTGCATCACGAAGAGTCTCTAAGTCGTACTCCCTTACATCTACGCCACCAACCTTAACCGCTCCATCTGTTACATCATACAGTCTTGGAATCAGCTGGATCAAGGATGTCTTTGCAGATCCGGTTCCACCAATAATTCCCAAGGTAGATCCCGATGGAATCTGGATCGTAATGTCCTCCAGGGCATTTCTCTTGCTTCGATTTGAATACTTAAATGATACATGCTCAAAGCTTATTTCTCCGTTTGCTACCTGAGTCTTTCCCTCTTCTGCCAGCTTCATACTTGGCTCATAGTCCAACACTTCTACCACTCGTTCTGCTGATTCCATAGCCATACTTCCCATTACAAAGACCATGGAAAGCATCATAACGGAAGAAAGAATCTGAACCCCATAAGTAAGTAAGGAGGTTAAATCTCCGGTAGACAAGGCTACCTGATTAGAAGATACAATCAATCTTGCTCCAAAGTAAGCCACCATCAACATAGCCGCATACATTGCAAAGGTCATGGTTGGTGAGTTTAATGCTAGGATTTTTTCTGCCCTGGTAAAGTCATCCTTTACCTGTCCTGAAACTTCCTTAAACTTTTTATCTTCATATTCTTCCCGAACAAAAGACTTTACGACTCTTACTCCCGCAATATTTTCCTGTACGGAATTGTTCATGGCATCATAACGTTTAAAGATTCTCTTAAAAATTGGATGCACCTTAAAGAATACGCCAAAAAGTACCCCCGCAAGTACCGGAATCAAACCAAGGAATATCAAAGACATCCCGGCATGAATACTGATGGTCATCAGGACCGAAAATAATATCATAAAGGGTGCTCGAACCCCCATACGAAGCAACATCTGAAAGGCATTTTGAATATTGGTAATATCCGTTGTCATTCTTGTTACCAGAGAGGATGATGAGAAATAATCAATATCTGCAAAGGTAAAATCCTGTACCTTATAAAAGACATCTCGTCTCATATTCTTAGCAAATCCTGTTGACGCCGTCGCCGCAAAGATTCCCGATCCAACTCCACAAGCCAGTGAACACATCGCTAAAACAAACAAAATCAATCCGTAATATGAAATTTCTTTCATAGTCCCACCATCCATGGCATCTACAATCTTTGCCATAACCAGCGGAATGATGCATTCCAATACAACCTCACCGAACATACAAACCGGTGTCAAAATGGTTTCTTTCTTATATTGGCGGATGCTGCGTGCTAATTTTTTAAACATGTATGATCCTCCTTTTCTCTAATAAGCGTGTAAAGGCTATTGTAACTTGTTCAAAAAAACAATGCAATCATTTCATTTAATTTTCACATTTCTTCTAAAAAAAACTAGACAGTCTAGGCAAAATTGCCATAACTGTCTAGTTTTCATTCTACTATCTGCTATCCCTAAGGCCCATCAGAATTTGCTTTCTTGTTTTCTTAGTTCCATCGCTCACCCGGTCAAAGATTTCCTGCCAATAGTAAAGAAGGACATGCATCCGCTTATCCGGGGCAAGCATTCCAACAAAAAGGACCTCTAGGGGAATATTCATGCACTCAGCAATCCAGTTAATCTTTTGGAAGGAAACCTGGGCATCTCCCATCTCAATATTTTGCAAAGTCTTCTCCTGAATGGATTCTCGGCGGCTTACCTGTTTTGAAATCTCCAACCTGGAGTAACCCTTTAATTCACGTTCCAGGTAAATGCTGTAGCCAATATCAAGATAATCGGGAACCTTTTCATCATAAAAGGAAATCAGGCGGTCTAAGCGCTCCCTGTCGTAAAGATCCATGCGGTCAGCCACAATCATCCGAGTCTTTAAAAAAATCAACATGGCCTTGTCTTCCGGCAGGCCATCCATAAACTCAAAAAAACAATCATCCTTAGATTCCTTATATGGAGTCTTTGACAGAAACATAAGGGGAAGGTCTGCCTTCCTTACATAGTCCCAAAGACGCTTCATGGAAGGAACATAAACACCCCTCTCATGCCGGCGAATGGTACTTTCCGAGCAATCCAACAAAAACGCAAGATCTGACACCGTTCGTTCCGTCTCCTTGCGATAAGCTTTTAATCCATTTCCAATGCGCTTGCTAAGCTCATTCTTCGTCGTTAGTCTATCCATATAATCAAAAGAATCTCCGTCTTGTTTATTCATTCTGAATGATAATAAAAATAAAACTAACAAAACAGTGCACCCACAAGGTTTTATCCCTGCTGGTGCACGAATTTTCCAATATAAACTTTAAATAAAAGGTTTAGAGGCGGGCAAAATGAAATTCCTTTAGAAGGAAAGTGACAAAATCAAGCGTTCTGCGCGGTAAGCTTCCTGACCGGAAAGACGATCAAAACGCTTCAGGTTAATGTCAGAGTGCTCCATCTCTCGGCAGAACGTATAGGTTTCTAAAATCATGGCCGAAAGATCAAGGTCCTTTGGATGCATGCAAATGCCATCCATCCATATCATCATCGTAGAAATCACCGCAAATTTAACCTTGGCTAGGGCCCTTTGGTCGTAAACACCACCACAGTAGTAAGTATAGATAAAATACACCATTAACTGCTCCAGCCAGATTGCCATCTTTCCATCGTGAAGATTTCCTTCCAGGCTGTCAAATAGATCTTTGGAAAAATCAGAAACTCCCAGTCTTCCCAGAGATTCCTTGATTTCTCCCACCCGATGTTTATACTTTTTGTTAATCATTTCCATTTGGGAAAGAAGTTGAAAAAGGTCTAGGGCAGTTTCAAAACGGTCCAGGTCTAGGGTACCCTTGTGGGACTGAAGACGACGGTCCAGCTCCTTTCGGAATCTTCTTGCAGTCTCTCTACTTCGGTAGCGGTCCACCACTCCGTCAATAGCAAAAATATTATCCTTTGCCATTTGCTTTTGCACATCGCGGCCTAGGGCTAGCACCAGTTGCATTCGAAATAAAATGGATAGGTTGCGGTCCTGGAGGATGGAAATCATGGCATCCCTGGTGTAAAGCAACTTATCATAGAGGAGAAAATCAAAGTCCTCGTACTCCTCTTCCCCCCGGCACAATTTCGTCAAAAACTTTACCGGCTTTTTCTTTTCCAGTACCATTCGACAAGCCTCTGGACAAGATAGCGAAAGGGTAATCTCTTTTACCCCCTCAAACTCCTCCACATGCCTTGGATAGCGCTTGCAGGTCTTGCATAGGCTATCCTTACCTAGCTTGCTATACATATTGCAAAGACCATCCTTATTTAAAAAGGCACAACTACCATCCTTTTGCAAACGAAACACATGATCTTGATCCAGGGTCTTTCGAATATTCTTCCGAAGCACCTTTCCATAAGGGCCGCCAACCCTACCATAAGAAGAAAGAGACCGCTTATCAATCACGATCTCCCAACCTCTACAGCAAGTATCTGGGCAGGCATCTGCAATACAAGAAAACTCCCCATAATATTCCGGATAACGATACTCTATCATACTTCTAAATCTCCAAATAAATATTTGCAATGTCTGCAAAGTTCTCGCCAGGCCTCGGTATCAGAAAACTCCTTCAGACGATTTGCCACCGAACAATAATACCACTTTTGTTTGGATTTGTCTTTTACATTAAATCGCTTCCAACAATCTTCCCCAATCTGAGAATAAGTATAGACAGTGGAACGAATATTAGAAAGCTTGTCTCCCAGGGCAATCATCTTGGCCTCTCTTGGAGCACTCTGCAAATGCTCCAGGAACTCTTCCTTTCGAACCTGCCAGCTTTCGCTCGCCTTCATCTCCGGTCTCTTGTTTTCACTTTCCATGGCAACTAAATCAGCCACCCGTTTGCCAAAACGTCCCTCTAAATCTTCATAGGTATAGCTGGTATCTTCGATTACATCATGTAATACGGCTGCTGCCACAACCTCTAAATCCTCTGTCAAACTTCTCACAATCACAGAGGCCTCAATAGGATGAACAACGTAGGGAATATTGGTTCCCTTTCGAATGGCCCCGCTGTGGGCTCGTGTTGCAAATTCAATGGCTCGCTCCCAAAGATCATCTTTCCTCATCATTTGAAACTCCTTCCAAATCACCGAAACAAAAAGCATGAGTGCCTTCCGTCTCTCGACAAAAGGCACTCACACAATGAAAGTATACAACTATGAAAAAACAAAAAAGAAAAAAATTGAATAAGTAAAGCATCAATTACCATGTCTAATATACAATAATATGTCTAAAAAAACAAGTCTTTCTCGTTATTTTTTCAAAAAAATGCACATAGGTTACCCCTTGTCCTTTGGATTATCCTTGTAATAATTTTACAATTTCAGCCTTTGGCTTAGCACCAACTGACTGGGCAACCAATTCTCCGCCCTCAAAAACAAGAAGGGTTGGAATCGTCATAATATTAAACTTCTCAGCAAGATCAGATTCTTCATCCACATTCACCTGACAGATCTTCGCATCCGTTACTTCTTCTGCCAACTCTTCAATAATAGGATGAAGCATCTTGCAAGGACCACACCAGTCTGCCCAAAAATCAATTAAGACAGGCTTGTCGCTCTTTAAAACTTCCTCTTCAAAGTTATTTTTGGTAATGTCAATTAAAGCCATAAAGTCTCCTTTCTGTGTTTACTTTTTCTCCTTTAAAAGATCACGGATTTCAGTAAGAAGAAGTTCTTCCTTGGTAGGCTCTGCCGGCTTTGCAGCCTCCTCTTCTTCCTTCTTCTTCTTTCCAAGTGACATAAGCTTATTAACAGCCTTCATCATAAGGAAGATACAGAATGCCTTGATGATAAAGTTAATGACAGAGGTAATAAAATCTCCATACAAAAGATACTGATCACCAAGTAAGTGAAGCTTACCACCAACCTCAGCACCACCAATACATCCAATCAATGGATTGATAAAATCATTCGTAAAAGCAGTAACAATTTCACCAAAAGCTGCACCGATGATAACACCGATTGCCATGTCCATTACGTTACCCTTTAAGGCAAATGCCTTAAACTCTTCCAAAAACTTCTTCATCTTTTTGAATCCTTTCTTTTAATAAATTTAATTCTCGCTAATCACATACGTTCCTGCAAATGAAAATCCCTGACTTCCAATCTTTCCTTCCTGAGAAACCACCATGGTTCCTGATTCGCCGGGAAGAAAGATTACCTTACCATCACTTTCTGAATCGGTATATTGGTAGGAGCCATCTTCCTGCTCTAATAATATACCGTCAATCTCACCGTACTTATCTCCATCTACTCCATCACCCTTCACGGTAAATACTCCATCATCACCCTGAATGGTAAACTGAGCGTCTCCGCCCTCTTTATTGTAAGTGCCACTTACACCATCTGCCACAACCGGATCTGTGGAACCATCGTCTGTATCTTCCTCTAGATCAACAACTTCTTCCGTACTAGCTTGGGTTTCTGCGGTTAATCCGCCTGTAGTAGTAGTCTCTGTATTCTCTGTGGTCTTGGTCTCTTTTTCAGACTTCTTCTCACAGGCACTAAAACCAAAGGCAGCCAAACCGGCAACTAACAACAATCCAAATGAAACTAAAAACTTCTTTTTCATGTCTATCTCCTTATCAAAGTCTTTTGCAGACCAAACAATCTAGTCTGGCTACTGAACCTCTACAAAGGTCATATCGGAATAGTAGCTTAAATCCTTGATTTCATCTAAGATTTTCGTTTCATCATTTGTATAATCGCTATTTACAATATAACCATCATCTCCCCAGTAAGAGTCCTTATCAATGGTAACACTGCCGGTTTCATCCACACTTACGGTACCTGTCTTGGCAATGAAATAGAAGGTTCCCTGTACCTGTTCTCCCTGCTTTATACCATCATCACGATAGCTGTCTTCTTTTGCAGTCAAGGTAACATCAACCTTATAAACCGCAAAGTAATTGTTGGTCGAAGGATCATCCGGAGTAAAACCATAGTAACCCTTATAGAAGTTAGGAGTTACAGAAGCCTGATATTCTACGGTGCTGTCCTTAAGCTGATCTCCTAAAGCATATGACCAGTAGTAACTACTCCATCCATCTAAGGTTGACTTTACTTCATTTAAAATCTCGGTATTAATGTTAGACATCTGGCTAGAGGTAATAGAAGTTGGATAACTAATCAAGCCTTCTACCGTATATTCCTTCTCCTTCTCAACTACCACAATTTTCTTTTCAGCCAAAGCACTTTCATCCCAACATTCATACTTTACGGTAATGGTATCTCCATTTGAAAGAGTATAACCACTGTCCTCTGTAAAGTAACCAGCATCTGTAATATTCTCATCTACCTCAGAACTGTCAACGGAAACATATCCATGGCCATCGCTTCCATTAAATGTAACGATAAGATCCTCAAACGGATCCACCTCTTTTCCCTTTTCAAGACCCTTTACGGTATAGGTAAATTCCTTGGATTCCACCTTTACTCCATAAAGCTTGATGTCCTTCTTTTCCACCGACACTTCTACCTTTACTTTGTCTCCATTGGAAAGCTCATCGTCATCGTCATTTGTGGAAATGCTACTATTACGAATGCTATCCATCGCCTTTCTAAAACGATATGCATCGATTTCAGACTTCTTTGCCAATTCCTTGGCTTTCTTTTCCACCTTTTTATCATCCACTTCAAAATCGATGCTACCATACTTATCGATTCCTGATAAATTAACTTTTACATAGTCTTTTGCCTGAATCGTAATGGTCTTTGTCTTTGATGCACAACCACTTGCACATCCGGCAAGGATCATAATACCTGCGGCAGCAGTAATATATTTCATCTTATTCTTCATGATTACTCTCCTTTAATCATCCTTCTCATCCTCAGAGAATTCCTTTGCCTTATCAACGCTGTCAATCTCTAAAAGCTTCCAGGTCTTATCTTGTTTTCCTACGAGCATCACTGTATTAAATGTCTTTTTATCGTCATTATCAAGGGTTACCTTGCAGTAAAGGTAATAAGCATCCTCAATATCACCCTTTAAGATATCCTCTACAGAATCCTCTAAACCATCTAAAGAATCCTCATCTAAGCGCTGACTTTCCTTGATTTCAATCGATGCATCCTCTAAATCCTCAAATTCATAGGCATCATCATCTTGGGTAATCTCTTCAATGATATGATTCACCATGTATTCCTCGATGTCCTGATCATCCAGATAATCCTCAATTTCTTCTTCATAATCCTTTTTGTATTCCGGAATACAATCTGAGAAATTTTTTTCTTTTCCAGACTGAATGGTTTTTTCCAACTGCTTTACAGGCTTCTTATAATCCGGAGAAAGAATACTCATTACACCAAATACAATTGCTGCAAGAATACCAACTCCAATCACTCCACAAACAATGGCCATTACCTTGTTTGATTTCTTCATTACTTCCTCTGAAGAATTCGAAAATACCGGAGCACCCTTTGAATTAGCTTCCGAAGGACCAGCTTCGGTTTTACCTTCTGAATTTTCTGCCGGGCTTTCTGCCTCCTTTTCCTCTACAGGAACATTGTCTACTGATGTCTTGATCTCTTCCGTCTTCTCTGTCGTAGAATTTTCTGGCTGGAACTGCTCATCACTTTGATCAGTCACCTCTGGGACAGTCTGCTCTGCTCCACACTGGCTACAAAACTTCTGATCATCTGTAAGCTGTGCTCCACACTGCGTACAAAATTTCATAATTATTCTCCTTTACCTCAAATTTTTTGTTTTCAAACTACTTTTAAGTATAACATACCCATAGACTTAGAGCAACCAATTTCATTGTCTATCAATTCATTTTATGTTATTATGAAGAAAATCGAAACGAAAACGAATCAGGAGGATTTATGAGCAAACAGAAAAAAGTAATTGTCACTTTGGTTTCTATTCTGGTTTTATGTCTCTTAGGATTTGTCTGTTTCCTCTTTTTATTAGACTCATCAAAGGAAAGCAAAGAGAAAGAAAGCCAGAAGGAAACCACTACAAAAGAAGATAAAACAGAAAAAGAAACCACAAAAGAAACCACAAAAGAAGAAGAAACCACTACAAAATCTCAGGATGTATTTATGGTCTCCTATGTGCCAAATGGCAGTTGGGAAAAGGATGGATTTACCTGTACCCAGTTTAACGTTACCGTTTACAACCGGACAAACACCGATGCAGAAGGCTGGCAGATCATCTTAACTGTCCCGGCAGATTCCGTCTTAGAGCAAAGTTGGAATGCAACCTGTGAGAAGTCCGAAGATCATCTGACTATTATTCCAGAGGACTATAATTCCACCATTTTGGCAAATGGTTCCGTTTCTATGGGATTTATCCTAGATACCAAGGGTGAATACAAGCCAGAAAATTCCACTCTTACAGTAAACGGCAAAGACTATACCATGAACGGAGGCGGTCAGTCCCCGGAAGAAAAAAGCACTACAGGCAAGGAGGATTCTCAGATGACAAGCGCCAATCCCGAAAACGGAACCAAGACTCCACTTCAACTTCACGGATCCTTATCCGTGAAGGGTACAAATCTAGTAGACAAGGATGGAAATCCCTTCCAGTTAAAAGGGGTTAGCACCCACGGAATCGCATGGTTCCCGCAGTATGTCAACAAGGATTCCTTCCAAACCCTTAGAGATTCTTTTGGAGTAAACACCATCCGCCTGGCCATGTACAGCAACCCGGCAGACGGCTATACCACAAACCTTCACGAAACCGTAAAAACCGGTGTGGATGCCGCTTGTGAACTGGGCATGTACTGTATCATCGACTGGCACATATTAAATGACAACAACCCAAACACAGAAGACAATATCAAGCGGGCAAGTACCTTCTTTACCGAGATGGCAAACACTTACAAAGACAAAGAAAATATCATTTACGAAATCTGCAACGAACCAAACGGCAACGTAACCTGGGAAGATGACATTAAACCTTACGCCCAAAAGATGATTCAAACCATCCGTGCCATTGACTCAGACGCCATTATTATCGTTGGTACCCCAACCTGGAGTCAGGATGTGGACTTAGTGGCAAAATCTCCGATTTCCGGAGAGAGCAACCTGATGTATGCCCTTCATTTTTATGCTGCTACCCACAAGGAAGACCTAAGAAACAAGGCTACAAACGCTTTAAATGCCGGACTTCCAATCCTTATCAGTGAGTTTTCTATTTGTGATGCTTCTGGTAACGGAGCCCTTGATACCAACAGTGCCAGCGAATGGTTTAACTTAATCCGAAACAACAAGCTTAGCTGCGTAGCCTGGAACCTTTCCAACAAAGATGAGTCCTCCTCTCTTTTACTTCCTTCCTGCGACAAGACTTCTGGCTTTACAGAGTCTGATCTTTCCGAAGCGGCCAAGTATATTTTTAACCAATACAAATCTTACTAATTGAGGAGAAGGAATGAAGAAACGAACAAACCCGGTAAACTTAGAAGAGATTTGGCATTTAATCTTAGAAGATCAGGTGTTTGTCCTGCAAAAAGACCAGGAAACCTGCGTCTTAGCTCCCAGAATCCTGCGTTCCTGCATGAATCCGGATCAAATAAAAAAGCATCCGGTTTCGATTACAAGACAGGCCGATGGTTCCCTTCTTTTTACCGATGTAAGCCATCATATTTTGCTTTCAAGGGAAGAGTTAAAAAACTGGAATGCCTATGAAAGCACTTGGATTCCTAACGATCCCAACCAGGTTTTATCTTGTATTCCCTGCAGAAATTGCGGAAGATGTTAATATTTCATGCCACTGAGCAAAAAAAAGAAGGCTGACAAGATTTTTTCTTGTCAGCTCTCTTTTTTTGGGCTTATATTACTTTACCGTTACTGTAAGCTTTGCCTTTGCCTTGCCACAGGTTACTGTGATCACGGCCTTGCCTTTCTTCTTAGCTGTAATCTTGCCATAAGCATCTACCTTAGCAACCTTCTTATTAGAAGTCTTGTAGCTAATCTTGCTTGTGGTATTCTTGGTAAGTTTCTTAAGTTTAATCACATCAGTCTTACCCTTCTTTAAGCTAATCTTTTTCTTTGCAAGCTTGATTCCCTTATTGATAACCGCTTTATTAGTAACTACGACGGTTACGACTTTCTTCTTGCCATTGGCAAGGGTAAGGGTAATCTTTACTTTTCCGGCCTTCTTGGTCTTTACAAGACCCTTGGCAGTAACACTAGCAACCTTCTTATTAGAGGTCTTGTAGCTTACCTTTCCATAAGAGCCATCACTTAAGATTGCCATAAGGGTAATCTTGGTCTTTGCCTTTACGGTAATCTTATTCTTTACCACACCATAACCCTTAGCAAGAACAGAAGAAATATCAGATTGATCTGTCTGACTGGAGCTTGTTGTGTTGTTGGAATTGGTATTATTGTCGGTGGTATTGGTGCTTGTGTTTGCTGTAATGCCTAAAGCACTTGTGGTAATGGCCTTTGCCGCAATCGCTCCTACCTCTGTAGCGCTAAGAGCACGGTTAAATACCAATACCTCATCCACCATACCATTAAATAAAGCATCCCAAGCGTTTACACCGAAGTAAAGTCCTGCTCCTGACTTGGTCATAATGCCAGGGGCCACATTTCCACGGTACACAAGCTTACCATTGACATAAAGAGATCCGGTAGAGTACTTGTTGGTGGTTTCTGCTGTTACTTCTTTTTCTTCTGCTACACATAAGGTCTTTACCCTTCTAGGCTCAGCTCCTGTGTTGCTTGCACTGGCTCTTTCCGAGTCATCTACCACTACGGTTACCTGCTGCCAGGTTCCGGCTGTATAAGCATTGGTTGCATCTGCTGCCACCCAGGCACCATCATCCGACCAAAGCTTTCCATCGGTGGTAAGATTTAACCAATACTGTGGATTAAAGGTTCCACCGGTTAAGGTAGGGTTGTACTGATTTCCTACAGTCTTTGGATTCATCCAGAAGCTTACGGTGTAGGAATCACCCATTACACTTGCATCCTCTAAAAGTCTTAATCCATAGGTTCCATTCATCTGAACGGCTTTACCGGAAATTCCTTCTGTATAAGTGACATCTCTTTTTACTACCGCTGGCTTTGCGCTCTTTAATACGGTATCTGCTCCATCTAAAGAATTATCAAAGGTAAATCCCTTCACCAAACTATCCTTTACGGCAGCTGGAGCAGCCGAGTAATCACGGGAAATCTGAATGGTATAGGTCTTTACACTGGTAAAGTTCTGAGCATAAACTGAAAGTGTATTGCTATCTGCAGTTAACTTAACAGGCTTTGTTTCATCTACGATACTTCCATTGACGGCAACCAGTCCCTTGTTGTCCTTAATGGTAAGGGAAACTTCTACGCTATCACTGTAGCCAGCTGCAATGGAGTAAGTTCCATTGTCTGCACTTAAAACCTGATTCTTGTAAGAAAGGCTTGTAAGTTCATTCTCATTTGCAAAGTCTGTGATCACATCTACATTCTTATAGATTCTTGCCGAATCTGCGGTCATCTCTCTATCTGACGCAAATGTAATGTCTAAGGCTTTTGCGGTTACCTTCTGTCCATTGTCCTCGTAGGTGTAATCACTGGCTGTCTTTAAAACAGAAGCAGGAATGGCAATCTTTACCTGATAATAATCACTGGTGTTATCTAAGGTAAGGTTTACTGCATCTGCAGTGGCAGAATTCAAACTTGCCTCATAAAGCACGGTGCCTGCAGCGGTGATGCAAATCTTCTTTCCATCATCTTCCTTGGCAAAATTTACTAATAGGTAGTTTGTCTTGTCCTGATCCACCAGCATCTTATAGGCAAATGATCCACCTGCATTGGCATATCTGGTGGAAGCATGAGAATCGCCGGTTGAGCCGTTGCCTGACTCGGCAAATCCCTTGTTTTCCTCGTCTGTTACAAATCTTGCTTCGTACTGGCCATAACCTGCCTGGGTCATGGAATCAATGGTGACCTCTGCCAGTCTCGCTTCATTTTTCGCTTCTAAAATTGCTGCAGAATCCACACCTTCCCCATCTAAATAGTAGGTCCAGTAGATTCCATAGCTTTCCTTCTGTAAATAATGTGGCACAAAGGTATAAGCACTTGTTACTCCCTTTAAGCTAAAGGTCATATCATCACCCTTTACCAGGTTGTCTGAAATGTTTTCCATGTACTCTTCCACGGTAACATCTGCCTGAGTGATTCCCACCTTGTCGCTGCTTACCGCCTTGGTAGTAGGAACAGAAAGGGCTACTCCCCAGCTTCCTGTGGTTTGCTTGTCTGTTCCAAGCTTTGCAGATAATACATATGGACCATACTTAAAGGCATAGGTGTCTGGTGAGTCCGGAAGATTGTAGGCTACCGCCTGCATAGGAAGCGTTACGGTAAAGCTTGCTCCCTCTGAAAGCATGTCATTTGTAATGACAAGATAACCTCCCTTTGTTTCATAATTGTAGCTTTCATCCCCAAACTTCACAAGAACCTTGTCGCTTCCTGTTACCCAATCCGGAACACGAAGGTAAAGGGCAAGATCGCTACTCTGTTCATTCACATCCACCGTAAAGCTTACGGTTTCATCCTTGCTTAAGTCGCCGGTCTGACGAATGGTGTACTGGTCGGTGCTTAAGGTAGAAGCCAAATACTGATTGACGATTACGATATTATCCTTCTTAAAGTAAATACTGTCATTTAATTTCGTGAAGTTTTCATATCCGGAACCGGTACAGCACCAGAAACTATTATCTAAGGTTGAGTAAACCTTCTGATAACCGGTGGCCATTGGCTGGAAGTACATAGTCATACCGGTCTCATGGTTCTGAGAAGGCATAATGGCATTGACCAGGGTGTTCTCATAGTAGTCTGCGTACTTCTTATCTCCTGTGATTATAAAGAGTCTGCGTGAGAGTTTTAACATGTTGTAAGTACAGCAGGTCTCGTTGTTTACATTATCACGCTGAGAATTCTGTGAATCTACACCACCATTAAAATGCTCATTTTCACTTTCACCACCGGTGACATAGGCCCAGTTGTTAATCACTAAATCCCAGAAATCCTCCGCATAGGTCAGGTAGTCAGTCTCGCTATTGTTAGCCTCATATCTTCCTAAGGCACCTAAGAATTTTGGAATGGTTGTATTGGCATGAAGACCATTTACGGCGGTTACGTCTCCGCTTGCCACCTTCTTAAATAAGGCTTCTTCATCAAACTTATGAGCCGCCTCATAGAAATGATCTGCATTTTCATAGTTAACGCTCTTCGCCATCTTGTAAAGCTGGTACATGCAATCATTCATTCCACCATATTCAATGCTAAGTACGGTGGCCTGGGTTGCTGTGGTCCACTTAGAACTTCTTTGGTATACCCACTCACCAAGATTCATGGCAATCTCAAGGGCTTCCTCGTTCCCAGCGATTTCATAACAATCTACCAATCCGGCAATGATCTTATGCATGGTATACCATGGAACCCAAGCCTGGCTTGAGATGTTTGCCTTTCCTGCTTCTACGTTATCAAACTGTAATTCTACATTATTCTGGAAGCTGGTATTTGGAAGGGTTGCTCCAAAGATGTATCCGGTCTTTCCCTTCTTTTGACAATCTCCTAATTCAGAAACAATGTATTCCATTCGATCTCTTACTGCGGTTCGGTCTGCCGTAGAAAGTCCCGGATTTACTGCTGCTGTTGCAAGAGCAGAAAGGTAGTGTCCTAAGGTATGTCCACCAATCAAGGAATTCTCCCATCCTCCTCCATAGCAAGAGGTGCTACTTCCGGTTGAATCTGTAGACTCTGCTGCTACCCAAGCGGTCACTTCATCCTTGCTTAATCCTGCCCCATATGCCGCTGTCATACGGAAATTAGCAAGCAGTCTATCTGGATCTAAGAGTAACATGTTTTCTACATCAAGTTCTAAGGCTTCATCATAGTAAACGTCCTCTACCTTTACCTGATCGTTGGTAAAGTAAGAAGCACCCATCAGGTCATTTGCAGCCTTTACGGTGACCTTATAGTTCTTTACCACATCACTTGCTCCGGCAAGTTTAAAAGTAGCAGTTAAGGTTACGGTCTGGTCGATGATTCCTCTGGTGATCACACCTTCACTGGTGATGACTGATTCATTTGAGGAAAACCAGCTAATGCTTGAACCGTTGCTTCCGTTAGTTGGAAGCGTTAGGTTTACGGAAGTTTCTTCCGGGATACTTACTGCCTTTACATCCTTCGCCAGGGTGCTATCTGCCCCGGAACTGGTAATTAAAATATAAGTAAAGTTAATGGCTTTGTTAGCGTCTCCTGTTCCGCTTGCCAAAAGATTTAATTCTCCATCGCTAACGGTGACGGTTCCGGATACGCTGGTTCCTGCCGCTGAAACACTAATATCATCCTGCAGGGATTTTCCCTCTGCTGTCAGGGTTGGGTTGGTGGAACATCCCCATGGATTGATTAATCCCACCTCCACATCATAGGTTCCATTTTCAATTTCGAATCTGTAGCCTAAGGTTCTTGGATCTTTTCCCTTCTCATACTGATTTTTGGTGTAACGGAAGGTGGCTGTCTTTGAGGTCTGATCTGTGGTCACTCCCTCATTTGGCCAGGTCCAATCGGTGGAAATACCTGCTGGTGCACTTCCACTTGGCATACTGCTTGTGCCATCATCAATTCCCCACTTGTATCCGGTCACCGCATCTTCCCCATATACCTGCTCAGTTACTGAATTGTGCGTTCCAAGCTGTTCCCCTGTTGGTACCGTAGAGGTATCAATATCGCCACAGTCCACGAAGTACAATACACTGGTATCACTTCTATCTGCCGGACTTCCTGCATATACAGAGTTAATAGGCAATCCTGAAACAGATACCGCTAGTGTAAGCGCAATTCCCAAGGACCGCTTACCGGTTTTCCTTAATCTCTTTCTCATAAAATCCTTCCTTTCTTAAAATTGTTTTTCGGTGTTATTATTCAATTATTAAAAAGTCATATCGCTTTCATTTAATTTTTTTTTAAAATTGAAACTTATTCACCACTTTCTCGCATTTTTATTGTATCATAGTAGGTGCGAAACGTTAAGTCTCGTATGTTTTATTTGGTTTGAAAATGTTTTGCCCATTTGTTGTTTGTGTTGTAAAAAAGTTTTTACTTTTTGTAAGTTTTTGTTTGAAAAGGTTAGAAAGTTGGTGTTTTATGGAAGCAAGTGATATTTTAGAATTTCAGGTAGACCGTCCCTTTCATTTTAATTGGGCCGGTAAGTTTGAGGCTCCAGACGAGCATTGGATGCATATGTCCCGTACCCTGATTGATTTTGAATTGATTGTTATGACGAAAGGCACCCTGTACATCGCCGCCGACAAGGAGGAAATGGTTTTACAGGCTGGTGAATATGCCATAATCTGCCCACCTTGCCACCAATACGGCTATCGTCCTTCTGATTGTACTTTTTACTGGGCTCATTTTGTTTATCACGACGGCATGGACGATCAAAATGCCCCGCTCCACCTTTTACCTTCTCAGGTAAACGCTCCCGTAAACGCTGAGGACAAAAAGATTCTGCTCCCTATGCGTGGAAGTCTTCCTCGTCTGGACCGAATCACCGTTCTTATGAAGCAAATCCAGGACTGCGACCGCAAGTACCGAAACGTCTCCTTAAATGACTTTAATATTTCCGCTATTCTTTGTGAGATTTACTCCCAGCTTTACCTTTCCGGTGCCAGAACCACCATGAAGGGCAAGAAAGTGCAACTTTACACGGACATCATTGACTATATCTCCTGGAGAATCCATGAGAAAATCAAGGTTTCTGAGATTGCCGCCTATTTCGGCTACAACGAAAAGTACATTACCACCTTTTTTAAGAAGGCGAGTGGCCTTCCCCTAAAAACCTATATCCTAAACCAAAAGATGGATATTGCCAAGGCCATGCTGGTGGATTCTAATATCCCGGTCTCCCAAGTAGGCTATGATATTGGCTTCGATGACAACCACAATTTCTCCGTAGCCTTTAAGAAAATCACCGGCCAAAGTCCTACCGAGTATCGAGATTCCTATGCCCAGCAGATGCTCTTTCATGAGTAAGAAGGGGAATCCATCCCCAAAAAAAGACATTACAGAGACTATCCCAGCTCTGTAATGTCTTTTTCACTCCTTGATGGAGCCCTTTACCATATGAATCACTTCATCTGCATAATTTAGCACATTATCATTATGGGATACAACAATCACTGTTTTCCCTTCCTCTGATAATTTTTTTAATAATGTAAAGACAATATTTTCATTCTCTTCATCCAAATTTCCTGTTGGCTCGTCTGCTAAAATTAATTCCGGCTGATTCGCCAAAGCTCTTGCAATCGCAATTCTCTGCTGCTCTCCTCCCGACAATTGCTTAGGCAAATTCTTTTCCCTATCCTTTAATTGAAAGCGCTCAAGAAGTTCATCAATCCGTTCTTCCCTCTTCTTGCGATCCAATTTTGGATTTATTAACATAGGCATTCTGATATTTTGTCTGGCATTTAAATATGGATTTAAATAAAAGCCCTGAAAAACAAATCCCATATTCTTCATCCGAAAATTTGACAAGTCCTTCCCTTGGAAGGAGGAAATAGACTGACCATTTAATAAAATATCCCCTTCTGTCACGGCATCTAAACCTCCAATCAAATTAAGAAGCGTAGTTTTTCCGGAACCGGAAGGACCCATAATGGCATAAAACTTTCCGCTATCAAAATGAAACGACACATCCTTTAAAACCTTCGTGCTCCCATAATCCTTTTTGACATTTTTAACTTCTAACATTCCCCTCGCATCCTTTCTACTATGCTAATTTTATTCTTTCTCTCTTTCAACAATGCAAATGCACATAAATAAACAATTCCACCCAAGCAAAGGATAAGACTGTTGCTACTTGATAATCTACCGTTACAAGCAGGATATTTCACTAACAGGTTCATATACTCTGTTTTTTTTAATCGTTCCCATACCTGGGGACTTAAAACAAAAGTAAGAATTGTTACCGGAACAAAATCCAGACAATTATAAAAACATAATTTCGAATAACACATTTGATTGCTGTAGCCCAACACCTTCATGATGGTGGTTGTTTTATTAAATTGCATGATGATTGTTTGATAATATAAGGTAATTACAAGCAACAAAAACAGGAGTACCACGATTGCAATTACAAACACAACATAAAAAATCATCTCTGCTTTCTCCCCAAAAAAAACATCTTCTTGCATCATTTTTTCTGTGGCATCCACCAATTCCTTGCTGTTTTTAATCTGAAGGGATACCTTGATTAATTCAATTGCACAGCTTGCAATTATAAAATTTAAAGTATAAAAAATAACCGTTATAAAATAAGATCCGATATTTCTTATTCTCTCCCTTGTCCAATCTTTTATCATACATTTACTCCTTATACCTTAAGCCTTCTACCACAGATAATTTTCTCATGCTTAGGAAGCCAAAGAATCCACTAAAGAACAAGGACACTACCAAGAGAAGCAAGCAAGAGAAGATGGAAGCCAAATCTACCGAAATAGTAAATGTGCTTGCAAAAACGCCATAGGTTTTATAATAAAAGAACTTGAATATGCAAATTCCAGCTATTACAAACAGGGCAGACAGTGGAAGCGACTTAAGCAATAGAATCACATATTCTAAGAAGTAATTGATATACAAGTCTTTTTTCTCGTACCCCATTGCTCTTTGCAGCGAAAATTCTCCCATTCGCTCCTTTGTATCTCGCAAAGAAAAAATCAACACATTCACAAAGCAAATAATATATAAAAGCAAAGATAATAAAATACCAAAACCGGTTATTAAATTTAAAATTCGCATTGAATCCTGATCCCTAATCAATCCTCTTCCATTTGCAACTACACCTTGTTCTTTCAAGGCTGTCAGAGATTCATTATCTTTAAATACAAGCGTAATTGCACCATTTTTCCAACCATACGAATATTCATTTGCCTCTTCTACCGTTGCCACCCCTTGTTCCTTTTCGCTAATCTTATTTAAAATTTCCGCCGAGGTTTTTGGATTAATTAAAATTGTATTTTCCTCACTCGTTAGTATGCTATCATATGTTCCAACAATTTTTAAAGTTATCGTATCCGATCCTATATTTTCGTATGTAATGGGATTTTGATACTGGTAAGTAAACTCCATCGTTTTACCCACAAACTGTTTTCCATTCATGTATTCAAGACTTGATTGATTGTAAATAAGTTTTTTCGGAACCAGTGCCTCACACTCTTTTAAATCCTTTGTATCACTATACTTCTGAAAGGCTTGATTAAATGTTCCCAAAAACAAATCACCTATCTTTTTCAGATCCTCATCTTCACTACTAATTCCCTCAAACAACCCACTATAGCCTTGATAACATTCTACAATCTCCGGGTATTTTTTATATTCTTCTATCTCATTTGCAATCTCTTCTTCACTTTTTACCTCTGAAAATAATTCCACCTGAGCCAAATTGCTTGGTGTCTCCACCATTTTTTTCTCATATTGTTCTAGAGAAAACAAGAAAATATTGACCAAGAGATAAATCACAGTTGCCGATACCAATAAGACCACAATTCTCTTTGTAAATTTTTTCCTTCCCTTAACCACTTGATGACATAACACCCATCGATCCTTCCAATTCATTTTTCAATCCTCCTATTTTTTTGCAATATCCTCTAACATGACCTTAGCCTCCTGGCTAAAAAAATCAATCTTTTCCCCCTGTGGATCTACCAGATAAACCTCT
>AUXO015832341.1_pt1 | contig 24216 bp, 29 predicted proteins | sample 768731 | NCBI WGS metagenome assembly AUXO01 (sample SAMN02715735, study PRJNA202380) | gut metagenome | biome: sheep rumen | host: Ovis aries | place: New Zealand: Palmerston North | reverse complement strand
TCTGGCAGCACAGGTGGAACGAAAGTTTGCAGTTCGATACTGCCTGCCAGAGCGAATAACGCATTATATATGTTCAATTTAGATAAATTCATTTCTGATAGTGTGACCTTTAGGCCAGTCAGTGACTGTCCCCTGCCATCTTGGTTTCGCATGGCTGGATACTGGTACTTATGATAGTCTGGCAGAGGCTTCAACCTTTGTGGAAGTGATAGAGAAACGTCAAGGTTTAAAGGTCGCTTGTTTAGAGGGCATTGCTTACCGCAATGGTTGGATTGGATTACAGAAGAGAAGATGAGAGAGTTGGCCAAACCTATGCTTAAGAATCAGTACGGACAGTACTTATTAAAAGTGATCGATGAGATGAAAGAGGATGTGACGTCCTTGACACTAACACATCCGGAGTTATAATTTGTCTATTTGTATTTCAGATTTCCCAGAATGCAGAAGAGTGTAATTGAATATTTGGAGAAGACCGTAAAGGCCTATCCCCAAAAAGATGCGGTACAGGACTCGGAAATGAGAATCACCTTCTCCGAGCTGTGGGATGCGGCTAGACGTATCTCGAACGCTATTGTTGCTGAAGGTGTAGTGAAAAACAGCCCTATAGGAGTGTATATCCCCAAGGGATGCAAGATGGTGGAGTCATTTGCTGGTATCAATATGTGCGGGTGCTTCTATGTGCCGCTGGATACTAAGTCGCCTGATGCTCGTGTTAGTTCTATTTTGACAACACTTGAAGCCACTTGCGTGATTACAGATCAGGCTCATGCAGCTCAGTTAGGTAGATTCTTTAAGGGTAAAGTGCTGGTTATTGAAGATGTTGTGGCAAATGTGAACCCTGAAGGTGGCGATAAGAATGACGCCCTTCAGATTGACACAGATCCAGTCTATAGCATCTTTACCAGCGGTTCTACTGGAACGCCTAAGGGTGTAGTTATAGCTCATCGTGGTGTGATTGACTATATCGATTGGGCAGTAAATACTTTCCATATCAAGTCTGAATCTGTTATTGGTAACCAGGCTCCGTTCTACTTTGATAACTCTACGTTGGACATCTATTTGATGTATTCAACAGGAGCAACCTTGAATATCATTCCGGAGAGTTGTTTTGCTTTCCCTGCAAAACTGGTGGACTACCTCAATGAGAACAAGATTACATTCGTGTTTTGGGTTCCTTTTGTGCTGGTCAATGTTGCCAATATGAATATTCTTGCCAGCAAGAAACCGGAGTATTTGAAAGATGTGTTCTTCGCCGGAGAGGTGATGCCAAATAAGCATCTCAACTACTGGCGCAAGCATTTGCCAAACTGTCGTTATGCCAATCTATATGGCCCTACTGAAATCACTGTAGACTGTACCTATTATGTGGTAGTAAGAGAGTTCTCTGATGATGAACCTCTGCCTATTGGCTTCCCGTGCAAGAATAGTGATGTACTAATCCTTGTGGATAGGAAACGTCTGGCAAAACAATGTGAACAAGGCGAACTTTGTGTCCGTGGTTCTTCACTAGCTTTGGGTTACTACAACAATCCAGAGAAGACTACTGCTGCATTCATTCAGAATCCTTTGCATAGCCATTATCCTGAGACTATCTATTGCACTGGTGATATTGTGTATGAGAACGAGTTTGGTGAAATTATGTATGTTGGTCGTGTGGATGCACAGATAAAACACAACGGTTATCGTATTGAACTTGGCGAGATTGAGACAGCCATTCTTGGAACCAATATGGTGGATAACTGCTGTGTGGTTTATGACTATGCCAATAAAAAGATAGTTCTCTTCTACCAATCCAAGGAAGATCTGAATATGGCAGACTTCCGCAAGGCTCTCTCTGGAAGCATTCCTCGCTATATGCTGCCTAACGAGTATCATCGTGAGGAGATTCTCAAGCAGAATAGCAGTGGTAAGATAGATAGAGCATACTACAACAAACTCTTCAAATAGTATACTTGCAACGTAATTATGCAGAACAAAAAACTATTAAATATTGTATTTTGGGGAGAGGATGCTTTCAGTAATATTATCCTTAACTCACTGTTGGAAGCTGGACACGTTGTAAGTTTGGTAGTAACACCACACTATGATAATGTAATATATAAGAAACTCGAGTTTACTTGTAATAAGTATAACATTAACTATATTCGTCCCCATAAAGTAAACTCTCAAGAAGTTATAGACGCAGTTGATAATGTTAAACCTGATTTGTGTGTTATTTCCCACTTTGAGCGATTGATAAAGGAACCGCTGCTATCTATACCCAAGATGGGATTTGTGAATCTGCATCCTTCTTTATTGCCTGACTACCGCGGAATGGCACCTCAGCACTGGCCAATAATTAACGGTGAAAAAGAAACTGGTATTACAGTCCATTATGTTGATGAAGGAACCGACACTGGTGATATTATTGTTCAAAGGAGGATTGTTCTTACAGACGATATGTACGTCAGTGACTTGCAGAAGGTATGGATGGAGCACTACAAGACTATTATGGTGGAAGCAATCGATAATATAATCAATGGTAAACCTACTATTGTTCAACGCCATTTGCCTGGTAGATATTATGGAAAACTTAAAGAGGAACAATGTCTGATAAATCCTGAAGGAAGCGTACTAGAGGCATACAACTTAGTACGAGGAGTCTCGATGCCTTACTATGGGGCTAGACTTGGAAATACAATAATATACAGAGCGCATATCGCTGAACCTGATGAAGTGACGGATAAGCCAACTTTCAAGTTTAAGGATGGTACTCTGGTGGCAGATATGACAAAAGAATTAAACGTTTAATTTTATGAAAGAACAAATTATTAAGATCCTGACCGAGCTTCGTCCGGAGTTCGATTTTACTCAGGAAGGTGTTGATTTTATCGAGGAAGGTATGCTCGATTCATTTGACTTGGTAACGCTGGTCAGTGAGTTGGATAGTACCTTTGGTATTTCAATTGATGGCGTGGATATTCTCCCCGAGAACTTCTCATCGGTAGATGCCATTGCTAAGTTACTTACCAAAAACGGTGCGAAGTAATGGATTGCGTATTCAAGCATAAACGAATCGGTGGTATCCTCACGGTATTGCCACAGAAGGCAGTAAAGTTTGAGGAAGAAATGGCTAATTACAACTTCTCGCCCGCAAAGAGCATGAAGTTGAAGATTGCCATGGGCTACAACGAACATCGTATTGCTGCACCTGGACAGACCTCATCTGATTTCTGTGAGTATGGTTTGAAGCATCTTGTTGGATATGGACTCCTGAATCCAGAAGAAGTGGATGCACTTCTGTTTGTATCACAGTCGCCTGACTATTTCATGCCTCCCACCAGCAATATCCTGCAAGGGAAGCTTGGTATGCGTCAGGATTGTCTTTGTATGGATATTAATCAGGGATGTGCGGGTTTCGAACTGGGATTGATTCAGGCTTGCATGCTTTTGGATCAGCCTGCTATCAAGAAAGTTGTCTTGCTAAATGCAGACGTGTTGAGTCCGAAGGTTAGTCCGAGAGACCGTAACAGCAAGCCACTTATCGGAGATGCTGCTGCCATTACAGTGATTGAAGAGTGTGAGGAAGAGAATCCCATCTATGCTAACATCAAGATGGATGGCACAGGTGCTCTGGTACTGAATATTCCCGCAGGTGGTTTCCGTATGCCAAGCTCCCCTGAGACTGCTGTTATGGAAGAAGATGCAGCGGGAAATTTCCGTAGCAAGGATAACCTCGTGATGCAAGGTGACGAAGTGTTCAACTTTGTTCAACGAGAGGTTCCTCCTATGATTGAGCATCTTTATGAACAAAGTGGTGTTGACAGAAACGATGTTGACTGGTATATGTTCCATCAGCCCAATAAATTTATGCTACATAAATTGGCTGATAAGTTAGGTGTACCACACGAGAAAATGCCAGCAAACATTGTGGAGAACTTCGGTAACGCTAGTGGTGCGACCGTACCTACCTGTATTAGTTACAACCTAGGCGAACAGCTTTGTGATAACACAATGCAGTTGTGTATGGCTGGTTTTGGTGTTGGTCTCACGTGGAGCAGTGTTATGATGAAAGTAGGGAATTTAAAGTTTAATCAAATAATAGAGTTTTAAGAATTATGGAAGAATTAGTAGCAAAATTGGCAGAACTCCTTGAGGTTGAGGAATTGGATGTAAAACAGAAGTTTACCGATTATGAAGAATGGGACAGCCTTGCGGCACTTTCTGTGTTGGCGATGTTGGACTCTGACTATCATACAAGTATGAAAGCAGCTGATATTGTTGCTTTTGATAGTATTGAGGCATTCTGTAAAGAAGTGCTTTCTCGTCAGTAATTGCTATGGAGAAATATACTCTTATAACTGGAGCATCGTCGGGAATGGGCGCACTGTGTGCAAAGCAATTCTCGGGTTCTCGTAGGCTCATTATGGCTAGCGAGAATCTTGAGGCATTGCAAGCAGTACTTGCTGAATGTGAAAATCAGGAGCAGCACATATTATGGCATTGTAATTTCGCCACGGAAAGAGAGCTAATAACACAGTCGTTATCCAGTTTGCTCAAAGAGCATGAGGCATCGGTAGATGAGTATGTCCATTTTGCCGGTCTCACAAAACTCCTTCCTTTAAAAACTACGAATATTTCGGCTATAGATTTGGTTTTCAATGTGAATATTTTCTCAATATTTGAGATTATTAAGGCCTTGCTAAAGAAGGCTAATCAGAATAGTTTGGAAAAAGTCGTTTTTATATCTGCGCTTGTAAGTCAAAGAGGTAATCCTGGTAATGCTATCTATGCAGCCTCCAAGGGCGCTATCAATGGATTAACATATACGATGGCCAGAGAGCTTGCTCCTAATGTAAGAGTAAATGCATTAATGCCAGGAGGTATTCTTACCCCAATGACACAAAATCTCGATCCAGATTATTTGGCTGAATTCGATCGCGATACCCCTCTTGGTTGGGGCTCCCCGCAGGAGGTTGTGAATTATGTTGAGTTCCTTCTCAGTGACAAAGCAAAATGGATAACAGGCCAGACGCTTTTTGTGGACGGTGGCCGTAGTACTAAGTAAATAAAATAAATAATGGAAGAAGTTAAACTGTTTTTAGCGAAGGATGGGAAATGGGTCACAAATAAATCGATGATAGAGAGTCTTCTTTCAATAGAAGCTGATAAATGTGACACATTGTTCATTCATACATCTTTATCTTTTGGACAACCCAATCCACAATTAAAGAAAAAAGAACTTCTTGGGGAACTTCTGAAGGTAATCGATAACCTTGGAGTGAAAACGGTGTGTATGCCTACTTTCACTTTCAGTTTTTGCAACTGTGTAGGTTATGATCCGGCAACGTCTGCTTCTCGTATGGGTGTCCTTAATGAGTTCTTCCGCAAGCAAGAGGGCGTTATACGATCTGACGACCCTTTGATGTCTGTTGCCTTAAAAGGTGAAGATACTGATTTGGTTAGAAAAATTGGCCATGAATCATGTGGCGCTAATTCTACATATGATATGTTGAGGCATAGAGATAACGTGAAGTTCTTATTTTTAGGCCCTAAAATTGGCGAGTGTATGACTTATATGCATTATCTCGAATGGCTTTATGGGGTGGAGTACCGCTATAATCGAACTTTTAGAGGTGATGTAATTGTTGATGGTCAAACTAAGCTTGAAGAATATGTTCTTTTCTGCCGTTATAATGGTGTTACACCAAGTACTGGTACCTTCGTCTTTGAACAGAAGATGTATGACAATAACGAGGCTTTTATAACCAATGTTGGTGATGGCACTATTTCGATAGCGGAAGAGAAACAAGCTGCTAAGAGATATAAAGCATGCCTTGATGAGAACCCATATGCTTTTGTGGATTTGGAGAACAACGTTCTCACCAAGGATAAAACTTATAAGCCTGAAGGTGAGGTTGTGGCAATGTAATGCTGATAGTAAAACGAATTGTCAATACTCCCGTTACTTCAAATTGTTTTGTGGTTTATAATAAGGCTGTCAGCAGTGAGTGTATTATCGTAGATCCCGGAACGAAGGATAATGAGGAATTATTAGCTTTCGTCTCTGAACAAGAGCTGTCACCGGTATATATCATCCTGACGCATGAGCATTTTGATCATTGTTGGGGCGTGAATAGCTTGGTAGAAAAGTATGGAACTCCGATAGTATGCTCTCACCTATGTTCAGAGGCAATACAATATGCGAAACGTAATTGTTCGGTGTTCTACGATAACTCAGATGCGTTTACGATTGATAGTAAAACTATAAGCGTAGAGTCGTTAGGGATGAGTTTATCCTTTTTAAACAAAGGAATTCATTTTTATACGACACCTGGGCATTCTAAAGCTAGTATATGTTTCTTGTTGGGTCATTCTTTATTTACTGGTGATACACTAATCAAGGACGAGCGTACAATAACCAAACTACCTACAAGTTCAGTTGTTCAACTCAAAGAATCATTGAAATGCCTGAAGGGGATGCAGGGAAAAGGGTATGTCGTGTATCCAGGACACGGAGACGTATTCGAGTTGGATGGTTATGATATTAATAATGCATTGTGATGATAGATGGGAACAAATTCTGTCTTTGATGAATCATCTTGGTCTCTAATTGAACCTTTACTTCCAAATGATACTTCTATAAAAGAAATAATACTTGTCGATTTTATGTGGTTTATGGGAAGGCATAAGAAATACAAGAGTTTTGAGAATAAAGTTGAAGATTATATGCATCATATTTTCTTGAAGGCTAATCCTAAATACGATGTTAATCCACATGTGACGAGGGCATTTAAAACGATTGATGTTGATGGAGTGAGAAAAGCTCTTCAAGAGGATAGCTGGTAATAGGCGACGGAAATAGATGAAGTCATCGTGAATTGTAAACAATATTAATATGGAAATAACAGATTGCGTCTGGGAAATAGCTAACATTGGGAAGAAGACTTGTGAAGTCTTAATTGAAGAAAACGACAAGGTGGGCATCGAATTGCTTAATAATCTAAATGATAAATTTGATTATCAGGTTGTAAAGGTTGCGCCTTCCAATGTGGAAGCTAATATTTTTTTGACTAAAAACGGATTCTACTTAGTAGAAACACAGGCGGAAATAGAATTAAAATATAAAGATTTCAATTTTGACGATCCTTTAGTAAGGTTTATAGAACCAGGTGTCAGCTTCTCGGATATCACTGAAAAGGAAGATTTTGAGACGATATTTGATAGAATGACACCAGAAATGTTCAGTACGGATCGATTAGCGTTAGATCCATATTTTGGCCTTGAATTTAGTTACAAAAGATATTCTAATTGGATGAGAACATCATTTAATAATAAGTCTGCATCCTTTTTCCATATGATTTACAAAGGAGAACAAGTCGGCTTCTCAATGTATAGAATCAAGGGCAATGTGTGGCATGGCGATTTAGGTGGCGTATATCCTCAATATGGCCAGGGGCTGGGCCTCCTAACAGCTTGTTCTGCTTTTATTTATATGAAGCAACGTGGTTTTAAAGTTAATAAATTGGTATCTGCCATCTCTACTAACAATGGACCTGTGATACCGACTTTTAATCATTGCCACTATAATTTTAAAAAGTTTAAATACGTATTCGTAAAGCACAATGATAATTAAATCGCTGACAACACAGGTAAATCCGTTTAATTCCACTCAAGAAATTCGCGAATGGATTGCAAAACGTAACCGTGAAGTGACGGTTGATGTCAAGCAGATATCATTTGCGGAGATGAAGATGTGGCATAGCGAAACGGATGGTAGCATACACCATGATTCAGGCAAGTTTTTCTCAATTGTCGGAATTGACGTGCAGACGGATTATGGTAAGAATAGCCATTGGCGTCAACCAATTATTAATCAGCCCGAGGTGGGATACCTTGGTATTCTAACGAAGGTGATAGATGGCGTGTTGTACTGCTTGATGCAGGCCAAGATAGAGCCCGGGAATGTAAACTGTGTTCAAATTAGTCCAACGCTCCAAGCGACTAAGAGTAACTATTCTCGTGTTCATGCTGGCAAGTGTCCGAATTATTTGGAGTACTTTGTTAATGCCAAACCTGAGAATATCATTCTTGATCAGCTCCAAAGCGAGCAAGGAGCGAGGTTTCTTAGAAAGCGTAATCGCAATATCATTATTAAAGTAGATGAGGATGTTCCTGTTTTGGAGGACTTTCGTTGGATGACTTTGGGCCAGATTAAAAAACTGATGCACGAAGACAACATTGTCAATATGGACACCAGAACTGTGTTGTCTGGTCTAAAAATAAGTGATTACATAACACCAATTGATGGACTTCGAGGGATGTCACAATTTGGAAGGGAATTGGTACTTTCATCAACAACTAATCATAGCTTTATTTCAACCCGCGAACATCTTTCATGGCTGACATCTCTAAAATCAAAATACGATTTATGGGTATCGCCTTGTCCAGTATTGGATATGCCGGGTTGGAAGAAAACTGATTATGAGATAATTCGAGAAGATGGGCAATACTTTAAGATTATTGGTGTAAATGTGACTATTTCAAACCGTGAAGTTGCTACCTGGTGTCAGCCTTTAGTTCAGCCCATGCAGGATGGCCTTTGTGCTTTTATTATCAAGAAGATTAATGGCATATATCACTTCTTGGTTCAGGCAAAACTAGAATGTGGCAATTTTGATGTTATGGAATTGGCACCAACAGTACAGTGCTTGACTGGAGGTGTAGGGAAAGATGATAGACCAGAGTTTTATGACTATGTCATAAATGCAAGACCTGAACAAATCCATATTGACGCCTTGCAAAGTGAAGAGGGCGGTCGTTTCTATCACGAACAGAACCGTAATCTGATGGTTGAGGCTGATGAAAATTTCCCGTTGGAACTTCCTCCACGCTACACATGGATGACCTTGCGCCAGATATACAAATTCCTTCGATTTAACAATTATCTAAACATTCAGGCCCGCAGCCTGATATCAGCATTGAATTATAAATAAACGATATAAATTATGAGAATTCCATTTAACAAGACGTACCAGACTGGTGACGAGGAAAAGTACATGATTGACGCCCTTCGTAGTGGGCAGATTTGTGGAAATCATACTTATTGCAAGAAAGTGCTTGCAATGATGAAGGAGAAATATGGATATGATAGCGCTTTTCTCTGTCCGTCAGGTACAGCAGCACTTGAGATGGGTGTTGTTCTGGCAGACTTGAAGCCTGGTGATGAAGTAATCCTTCCTTCCTACACATTCAGCTCTACAGTGAATGCTGTAGTGCTCTTTGGTGGCTTCCCTGTGTTTTGCGAGGTTGATCCCAAGACTATGAATATTGACTACACTAAGATTGAGGCATTAATTACTCCTAAGACCAAGATGATTATGCCTATTGACTATGCCGGCGTACCTTGCGATATTGATGAGATTCGTGAGATTGCAGACCGTCACAATCTAATAGTGTTCCAGGATTGCGCCCAATCATACGGCAGCTACTATAAGGGCGTTCCTTCCGGTAAAAAAGCTCATATTGCGGCATTCTCTTTCCACGAGACAAAAAACTACAGTGCCGGAGAAGGAGGCTTGTTGATTAACAATGTACCAGAATGGCACCAGAGGGCAACCTTCCTTCAGGAGAAGGGTACCGACCGTAGTTTGGTTATCAATGGTCAGAAGAATAAGTATAGTTGGGTTGACAAAGGTTCCAGCTATCTGCTCTCCGACGTTCTTGGCGCTATGCTTTATGCTCAGTTGGAGCACGAAGAGGAGATTAAGGCTAAACGTGGAAAACTGACAGAGGCTTACACAAAACTCTTTGCTCCCTACGTAGAGAAAGGCATTATTGGTGTGTTCCAGCCTAAGGAATATGTTCAGTTGAACCATCATGCTTATTGGGCAGTTTTCCCGTCTCTTGAAGATAAGCTCAACTTCATGGGAAAACTGAAAGAGAAGGAAATCTATGTGTACATTGGCTATATGCCGTTGCATTCTGCACCATACGGATTGCGCCTTGGTTACAAGCCTGAAGACCTTCCTATAACTGAGGATTTGGGTAATCGCATTGTTCGTCTGCCGTTCTATACCAGCTTGGCAGATGATGGCTTGGATTACACCATTGAGAACATGAAGAAAGTTCTCGTTGATATGTATGGATTCTAATAAAAGACAAATGATTAGAATAGGAATAATCTGTCCTTCAGAAATTGCTTTCCGCAGGTTTTTGCCTTCATTAAAGTTGGCAGAAGGTTATGAATATGTGGGCGTGGCAATTGCCAGCAAGGAAGAATTCGTAGGGGCGACGGATGAGATTCTTGCCAAAGAAAGACAAAAGGCACAGACTTTTGTAGATAACTATGGTGGGAAGATCTTTGAAGGATATGGCACTATGATCTCATCTGATGAGATTGATGCTATCTACCTGCCACTACCACCAGCATTACATTTCAAGTGGGCAGAGAAGGCTTTGTTGAACAATAAGCATGTGTTCGTGGAGAAGCCTTCAACAACTTGCCTGAAGGACACTCAAAGACTGCTTGAGCTGGCCAAGGAACGTAATCTGGCCTTGCATGAAGACTATATGTTTGTATTCCATAATCAGTTGGAAGCTATCAATGACATTGTTCGTAGTGGAGAGATTGGTGACGTGCGCCTGTATAGAATTACCTTTGGTTTTCCCAGACGTGATGCCAGAGACTTCCGTTATAATAAGGCATTGGGGGGTGGAGCATTACTGGATGCCGGAGGGTATACCATGAAATATGCAACAACTCTGTTAGGAATGAGTGGAAAACTGGTTGCAGCCTCGGCTAATTATCTCCCGGACTTTGAGGTGGACATGTATGGCTCCGCAACAATGGTCAATGATGAAGGAGTAGTAGCTCAATTAGCTTTTGGAATGGATAATGACTACAAGTGTGATGTGGAGATATGGTGCAGTAAAGGTACACTCACATCAAGTCGTGTCCTGACGGCACCAACCGGATTTGTTCCCACTTGTACCATCAAGAAGAATCAGGAATACGAAACGCGCGACCTACCCGCAGATGATGCCTTCCTGAAATCTATCCAGCGTTTTGGCGCGTGTGTTACGGATGATGTTATTCGCATGGAGAACTATGAGTTGATTGAACATCAGGAAGCTTTGGTGGAGAAGTTCCGTGTATTGAGTAAGATAGATTGAGAATGAACACAAGCTACAACATTCACGATTGTACATTGATAGATATTGCCACGTTCACTGATGAGCGAGGAGCAATAAGTGTGATAGACAAGGAACTGCCTTTCCAAGTGAAGCGTGTCTTCTGGCTGCATCATATAGCAGAGGGGAAAGACCGTGGTGCACATGCGTTGCTGGAAGGTATGGAGATTATGGTTGCCGTACATGGTTCGTTTGTCGTGGACTTAGAAGATGGAACAGAGAAAACGGGCGTATTGCTTGATATTCCATCGAAAGGGTTGATTATACGTCCAGGCGTGTGGTTTAGAACGCATAGCTACAAAGGCGAAGGCGTTTCCCTAATACTTGCGGATGAGGAGTACAGTAGGGATAGGTATACGTATGACTATGAAACCTATCTTGAATTAAGAAAGAAATAGGTACTACGGGATGTCACAAATTGATACAAAACGTATAGCTAAAAACACTGTGTATATGTATATCCGTCTAATTGTAGTTATGGCGGTAACATTATATACAGCCCGTGTCGTTTTAAACAAACTGGGTGCTGAAGACTATGGTATTTTCAATGCTGTAGCCGGTGTAGTTGGAATGCTTTCTTTCTTGAATAATACACTTGCTAAAGGAACTTCTAGATTTCTTACATATGAATTAGGGAAAGGAGATAAGAAATCATTATCTGAAACATTCTCCACTGCATTTATTAGTCATATCATATTAGCAGTAATAATAGTACTTCTTCTTGAAATTGTGGGAACATGGTTTGTTTCACATAAACTGATAATACCTGAAGAAAGGATTAACGCTGCTTTATGGTGCTTTCAATTATCTCTTATTCCTACTTTTCTTGGTATTATTATAGTGCCATATTCTGCGTCAATCATTGCGCATGAGGATATGGATGTTTATGCCTATGTCGGGTTTGTCGAAGCAGGCGCAAAATTGGGAATAGTATATTTGTTGTCAGTAACCTCTTTAGATAAACTTATTTTTTATACATTTTTAATAGCATTAGTTCAGTTATTTCTATTCTTATTCTATTTGGTGTTCTGTCGCATAAAATATGAAGAATCAAGTATCTCGAGAGTGTTTAAAAAGAGCATTCTAAAAGATATGCTCGGATTCTCCGGATGGAACTTACTCACACATTTTACCATGATGTTACGAGTGCAAGGCTCCAGTGTCTTATTAGGCATGTTTTTTAGACCCGTAATTGTTGCAGCTCAATCCATAGCAAATCAAGTTACAACTTCTTTAATGAATTTTGTCTATAATTTCACCACTGCTTTGAATCCACAAATTATTAAATCATATGCCGTTGGTGATTACGAAGACTCCAAAAAGCTAACGTTGGAGTCCACATGTTTTGTTTTTGACCTCGTCTTATTGATATGTCTCCCTTTCTGTTTTACAATAGATACTGTTCTTAGTTTGTGGCTTATTGATGTTCCTGATTATGCAGTTATATTTTGCCGTATTATTCTTATTACACAAATACTAGATGTTTTTAATGTGACATTTTATACCCCCATGATGGCTTCTGGAAAATTAAAGACAAATTCAATTTGGGCAATTACTTTGGAAGTTATGAGGTTTATTATACTATATGTTCTTTTTAAATCAGGATTTGATGTTTTGTGGTTACAGTATTCGCTTATTACTATAACCATAATATGGTCATTCTTTATCAAACCTGGAATTTTATACAAAGAAATTGGCTATAATCGTAATGAATTGTTTGATTGTTATCTTTCATGCGGAAAGGTCTTTTTCCCATCGGTGATATTATCTGGCGTTTTGTATTTTCTGTTAGGAGATGGATTAACTCTTCAAATAATATTATTTATTGGTATAATCATAATTGTTGGCTTTAACTCTATATTGTTTATGAAGCCTCCAATTAGGGAAAGACTTATTTCTTTTATTCTCAGAAAATTTAAATATGAAAATATGTAATATTGTTTTCTTTTGCCCAAGTAAGTTAACGGGAGGCCATGAGTATTTGTCCGTTAGGCTAGCGGATTATTTACTTGTTTCGCAATCGCAGTATAGTATTTATTATTGTGACTATCCGGATGGTTTTTCACATACAAGATGGCATTCAGATAAGGTTAAGTATATTGACTATTATGGTGCAGATATCCCAGTTGATATTCCCACAAATTCAATAGTGATTGCCCAATTAAATTTGATTTCTCAACTTGAGCGTTTCCAGATCGATAGGACAAATTCATTAGTAATTTATTGGTACTTGCATTCATTAAATATTAAAGGTCAAATATCATGGAGAAATCATTATTTTATAACCAAATCTGAAAAGAAACGCCTTGGAGAAGAGTTGCGTTATCTTGCAGAAAACAATATTATTAAACTTCCGTCATATGGCGCTTATGCAGAGTTGATTAAGGATTTTTATCAAGAGCCTATGTTATTATCATGGTTACCTATTATTGCTCCAATCAAGCCAAACCAACATGAGCCCATTTTCTCTAGAATATCAAATGATGAAATAAAGTTCTGCTGGTTAGGAAGACTAGATGAAGAAAAAGCTCGCAATATTCTTACATACATGAATGAGCTAGAAGAGGTTAATAAAATGCATAAATTATCTCTTTCTCTTATCGGAATAGGACCTGCAGAAGATATGCTAAAACAGGAGTCTTTAAAATATTCATATCCAATTACTTTTGTTGGCGAAAAAAGAGATGATGATTTAGATTTGTTTATTTCCAATGAAACAGAAATAGGGTTGGCTTCAGGTACTTCTGCCTATGAGTTTTCGTTACGTGGCAAGCCGGTCATTATGGAGTGGGTTATTGATAAGGTATATGAAGCTGGTGTGCGAGATAAGTATATTTTTACGAATGAGGAAGAGAAATATGATATTTCCTCTGGTTTTGAGTTAAATAGAGTAGGTGCATCCACATTTGAAAATAAACTAGAGGAAATCTTAGATAATTACTCTAAAATTAGTCGACAGGGATATGATTTCGTGATGGGAAAGAGTGCTAAGAATTGTTCTAAAGTGCTGATTGAGAATATCCATTTTCTAGAAACAATGCCAGATACGATGGATATATACAAGCACATAAACCTTGCCTCATCTTTTATTAATAAAGCCAAAAAAAGGATTAATCTTTGCGTAAGATTAAAATCTTTCTTTAATTGTATCCAATAATAATTCTTTGTCATGCCTAAGGTTTCAATAATAATCCCTGTTTATGGGGTTGAAAAATATATAGATCATTGCGCTCGTAGTCTTTTCGAGCAGACGCTTGAGGATATAGAATATATTTTCGTTGATGATTGCACAAAAGATAACTCTATTGCAGTCTTAGAACATGTCATAGAAGATTATCCAAACCGAAAATCGCAAATTACAATATTGCATCATGATATCAACAAAGGACTTCCACAAGCCAGGAAGACAGGAATATTGGTAGCGAAGGGAGAATATATAGCTCATTGTGATAGTGATGACTGGGTTGATAAAGATATTTACGAGGTTATATATAATGAAGCTATTACGAAAAAAGCTGATTTAGTTTTTTGTGATTATTATATATCAACAGATAGAGGTGATTCTGATATTTGTGTTTTTACCAAGAATATACGCAATTGCAGTAAGTCTTCTCTTTTAAGGAAAGCGTTAGTTGAATCAACAATTAATCCTTTATGGAGCTTATTGGCAAAGAGGAGTTTATACAGGGATATATGTTATCCTGTAGGTGCTCAATCTGAAGATAAAACTTTTGTAATTCAATTATGTTATTTTAGTGAAAATGCGGTGTATCTTAAAAGACCGTTGTATCATTATCGTCAGGCGCCCAATTCTATCTCACATTCTGATGATATATCATCAATAAAAAAAAGATATCAACAGTTGTATGATAACAGGGAAATTATTCTTGATTTCATGAAACGACAAGGAATTGTTGATGGGTATAAAAATGAATTACAGGCATATCTGTTTGAAACAAGATCTCTTCTTAACTCCCATCTTGATAATCATGAATGTCGACAACTTTGGATTAATTCATATCCGGAAGCTGTAAAAGGAATGCTTTTTAATAAATACATACCTATTCGCAGTAAGATATTGTACTATAAAAATATGTTATTAATTAACACATTTAACGATGAAAATATTAATAGCTGGTGACTTCTGCCCACGAAATAGAGTTGCAGAGAAGTTTGAGCATGGTGACTATGATTCAGTGTTGGGTGATGTGAAAGAGATTATCTCGGATGCAGACTACTCTATAGTGAATTTTGAATGTCCTGTGACCAAGGGAAGTGAGAAGCCAATAGAGAAATGTGGTGCCAATCTTCAATGCTCAGATAAGGGAATTGAGGCTGTGAAGTGGGCTGGCTTTGACTGTGTTACATTGGCAAATAATCATTTCCTCGATTATGGTATAGAAGGGGTAGAACACACCTTGGAGGCATGTGAAAAATATGGTATTGATACTGTAGGCGGAGGAATGAACCTTCACGATGCATCAAATATTCTTTATAAAGGGATTGAAGGTAAAACTCTTGCAGTTATTAATTGCTGCGAGCATGAGTTTTCGATTGCTACAGAGGAAACGGCAGGCTCAAATCCTTTAAATCCGATACAGCAGTATTATGCAATCAAAGAAGCGAAGACAAAAGCTGATTATGTCTTAGTTGTTGTTCACGGGGGAAATGAACACTACCAACTACCAAGTCCACGAATGCAAGAAATATATCGTTTCTTTATTGACGCAGGAGCTGATGCGATAGTTAATCACCACCAGCATTGTTATAGTGGCTATGAAATATATAATGGCAAACCTATCTTCTATGGATTAGGCAATTTTTGTTTTGATTGGAAGGGGAAGCAAGATATAATATGGAACGAAGGATTTATGGTGGTATTAGACATAACGGAGAAAGGAACTAAAACGGAATGTATTCCATATATACAATGCGACGACGAGGCAAAAATTTCTTTGTTAAAAGATAAGAGAAAAGAAATATTTAAAGAATCAATAAACGATATTAGTAGAATTATATCTGATAAAGAAGAATTGGAAATAGATTATGCTAGATTTATAGAAAAGAATAGTCATTTAAATTCAGTGTTCTCTCCATATACAAATAAATTATTATACAATCTATGTGTTCATGGCTTAATTCCGTCTTTTGTTTCAAAGAAAAAAAGGACACAGATTCTTGCGTATATTCAGTGTGAGTCGCATTTACCTAAAGTAATAAAGTATTTAATGAAATGAAATTAGCGCGCATAATATTTTGTTGGAAATATCTATTTGTTCTACCACACATTCTTTGTTTCGTTTTAGCAAATGAAGATACAAAGCAGTTAGTAAAAGAGGATGTGGAAGAAATGAATAGGCGTTGCAAGGTAAATGAGAACCTAGCATTCTATTTGGTATTTCGTAAGCCATATCGTAATTTGTTCTATTATAGAATTGGCAAATGGTGGGGCTATTTTTTGAGTATCCTCCTGCCTCCTTATGAAAACTTTACTATTTCTAGTAAGTATATAGGAGGCGCAGCTTTTGTTCTTAATCATCCTTATTCGAGTATTATCAATGCAAAAAGTATTGGTAGTAATTTTACTATTTGCCAACTTACTACAATAGGAAATAAGATGCATGGAAGGAATGATTTAGTTCCCACAATCGGAAATAATGTTTCACTTGGAGCAAATGTAACGATAATAGGTGATATTACAATAGGTAATAATGTTATTATTGGTGCAGGAAGTGTCGTTGTAAAAGATGTTCCAGATAATTGTATAGTGGCTGGTAGTCCTGCAAAAGTGATTCGAAATATTTAATTTACAAATGTTTATGATAAATACAATTAAGTTCAAAAGATATTTTAGAAACCCTAAACTGTGTTTTTTGTGGTTATTAGTTCTGTTCCCACGCTTAATAAGGGACGATAGAACTTTTTTGAGAATCTTATATTATATAAACTTTGAGAAATGGCCAGATTTAGATAATCCCCAAACATTTAGTGAAAAGATACAATGGCTAAAATTGTACAACAGAAAGCCTGAGTATATAAATATGGTAGATAAGTATGAGGCGAAAAAATATGTTGCTTCAATAATAGGTGAAGAACATATAATACCAACCATTGCTGTATATGATCGAGCAGAGGATATTGATTTTGATTCTTTACCAAATCAATTTGTTCTTAAGTGCACACATGATAGTGGAGGGGTCGTGATTTGTAAAGACAAATCATCCTTGAATAAAAAGGCAGCTATAAAGAAGCTAAAAAAAGGACTAAATCGAAATTTTTTTTGGCAGACAAGAGAATGGCCTTATAAAAATGTACAGAAACGAATTATTGCAGAAAAGTATATGGCGGATGAGTCTGGAAATGATTTGAATGACTATAAGTTTTTCTGCTTTAATGGTGAACCTAAATATTGCCAAGTAATATCTGATAGAAGTAATAATATGAGTATAGATTTTTTTGATGAATATTGGGAGCATCAGCCATTTCATGAGCCAAAAACATTCCCCTTTTCTACGAAAAGGCTTAAAAAGCCAAAGAGATTAGATGAAATGCTTTCTATGGCTAAATTGCTATCAAATTCTTTTCCTTTTCTTAGGGTAGATTTTTATGAAATTAATAATAAGGTTTATTTTGGAGAATTAACTTTTTACCCAACAAGCGGTATCGGGGGGTTTGAACCAGCATCTTGGGATATGTCTTTTGGAAAGTTAATTCAACTACTGGAATTTGGTAGAGGATGAAGAGCATTATTTTTTGGCTTTATATTTGGGGGTGGGTCTTGTACTTTATTAAAGATATACTTCCCTTAGGGAAAAGTATCGGTCCCCTTTTTATAATACCACTTTTGGGGTTTTCCGTGTATTCTTTTATATATGTAAATACCCAATACAATAAGGGTTTCTTTATTAAAACTCTTGATTTTTTTTTGATAGTTACTACTATATATGGTTTGCAGCCAATTATTAATCATGAAACTATAGTTTTAGGATTGGATGAGAATGTCGCGAGTTATAATTATTTGTTAACAATCTATATATCATTTTTGCCAATATATGCTATATATTACTTTACTCATAAGGGCTTAATTAATTCTGGCCGTCTAAGAAATGTATTTATTTTATTATTGATAGCTACTTTTGTCAAGTTTATTTATACCTATTTTTATGTATCACTGCTACGGGAAGAAGATGATATAGTTAATAATGTGAGCTATTTTTTTGTTCCGTTAATCCCTATGTTGTATTTGACGAACTACAAACAGACAACAAAGCTTTTATTCCTTTCGTTAATTTATGTGGTCATAATATTGGGAATGAAACGTGGCCCAATACTTATTTCCACATTGCTTTTTTTGCATTTTTTCCTTTTGCAATTTCTGAATACTCGTGGGAAAGCAAGAGTTAGAGTAATATTCTCTACCTTGCTTCTTGTTTCTATTGTTAGTTATTTGGCTTATGATTTTTATGATAATAATGACTTTTTACAAATGAGAGTTGAGGATACTTTAGAAGGAAAATCTAGCGGAAGAGATACATTATACGAAACATATTATGATTATTTTGTCAATAATACATCTTCTATAGAATATATGTTTGGAATAGGTGTAAATAGTACTTTGAAACTTTTTGGGAAATATGCTCATAATGATTGGTTGGAAATGGCATTTAATCAAGGAATATTTGGGATTTTATTATTATTTAATTATTTTATTGCTCTATTTGCTTCGTGGAGAAAGACAAAAATAAGAATGATAAGGATATCTTTGGGATATATTTTTGTAATTTATTTATTGACATCTTTATTTTCGATGTATATCACAAATACCCCACTTGCAGCATGTATTTGTATTGGCTTTTGTATAGCTTGCGTTGATACCCCATCAGTCTTTGTCTCTATTACATCCCCCCAAGTCTGTAATTCTAGAAAATATGAAGAAAAGTAAGATTATTATGTATTCATCAGGAAGGCTTTTTCTCGATAGGCCTACTGGAGGAATTCTACGGTTTGTTGAGTTGGCCAAAAGTTTTAATGAAAAAAAAGAGATAGAATTAACTTTAATTTCGCAGGATAATACTGCTGAATTCAAAAAACTCGGATTTAACAATTTTATAGTATTGAAGCAAGTAGAGAATACAGCCTTGCACAGGTTCTTTCCTCCTGAACTGCAAATATTGCTTTCTAATAAAAAACAAATTACAAAATTAAAAGAATTACAATATGATAAGTTGATAGTTTTTGATGTACCCCCTATGGTAGGACTTGTTCTGAGTGGGCTTAAAAACATAGTATTAATGATTAGAAAAGATCTAATTGGCTATGAAAAAACGATAAATAAAAAGTGGAGTTTATACCCAAAATTATTTATGTTATGGTTTTGCGAGTCTTTGTGCATGATCAGAAGTAAAAAAATAATATGTCAATGTTCTTATGATAAGAATAAGTTAATTAGGCGTCATCCAATTCTTGCTGGTGTAATTTCTAGAAAAACAAAAATCTTGATTAATAATGTGAATCCTAGCTGGATAGTAAACAATAAGATAAGTGGTATAGAAGAAATTCAGATAAAAGCGGAAGGAAAATTTAGAGTTTGTTTTGTTGGGAACTTTGATTCACCTCGTAAAGGACATCAACTTTTGTTGGATGCTGCCTGTGAAATATTAAAGAAAGACATGGACATAGAGTTTATTCTCATTGGCGGTGGTGAAACAATGAAACAATATAAGAAGAAATATGAAAATGATAATATACATTTTACAGGCAAGTTGACTAATCCGAACACGATTCTTAGAAATTGCGACCTTTGTGTTGTACCTTCTTATGCCGATTCTTGCCCTAATACAGTAATGGAGGCTCTGTATAATGGCGTTCCTGTTATTGGCAGTAGAGCGGGGGGAATACCTGAAATCCTTTTAGATGAAGAAGCATTGTTTGATTTGAACATTAATTCACTTGCTAAGGCAATAACAGGTTTTATGAAAAATCCTCATAAACTTAGTGAATTGAAAAAGCGTCAAAAAGAAAGATGTAAGGAATTGAACTTTGATTGGGGGGATAAGATGATGGAATTAATAATGGAATAATATTTGAAGTTTACTTTTATACGTTGATAAAAGTTTATTTGATATGAAAGGATTTTTGAAATTATGGTATGGCCAGTATAGGTTGATGCAAAAGTTACCTCCCCCCATGCGCCCCTTTTTTAATTTCTTTTATCGCATATATTGTGTTATTATCGGAGTTGATATACCCTACCAGACTAGAATAGGAAATGGGCTTAAAATATCACACCCCAATGGTATCGTAATTAATGAAAATGCAATAATTGGAAATAATGTGTGGATTCGCTGTAATACTGTTATTGGTAATGACATATTAACAAACCTGGCTCCTGTTATAGATGACAATGTCTCAATCGGTGCGAACGTTTGTATAATAGGAAACATTAAAGTGGGCACTGGTTCTATTATTGGAGCCGGTTCTGTTATAGTGAAAGATATTCCACCGTTTTCCGTTGTTGTAGGAAACCCTGGAAAAGTGATAAAATCTTTGAAAGCGGATAAATAGTCATTATGCAAATTTTGAATAAAATATATTTGGGATTCAATGCTTTGTTGGGATATATTTATAAGTGTTTTGTAGATATTCACTTAGTAAAAGTTCCAAACTTGCAAAGGAAAGGAAATGTTCAAGTCGTGGTATCCTTAACGAGTTATGGCCGGCGGGTAAAAACGTGCGTTGTATATTATACATTAGTATCACTTTTGCGGCAAAAAGAACAACCTTCTCGTATTATTCTATGGCTTGCAGATGACGAGTGGGACGATAGTACTATTCCCTCAAAATTATACAAGCTAAAAAATAAAGGAGTTGAGATTTGCTATTGTAAAGATATAAAATCTTATAAAAAGCTTATTCCATCAATAAAAAAATTCCCTGATTCTATTATAATAACTTTTGATGATGATACAATTTATACTTCTGATACTATAGGGGTTCTTATGCGAGAACATAATATTCATAAAAGGGATGTTATATGTCTGGAGGCGAAAGAGCCTATTTTTCGCAATGGAGTACCTTGTGACTATTATAACTGGAAAGAACTGGATGAAGATTCCTCTGGTTTATATCTTTTTCCAGTAGGAGCAGGTGGTATTCTTTATCCGCCTCATAGTTATCACAATGACATTATGAAAGAAGAAGTATTCTATGACTGTTGTCCAAAAGCTGATGACATCTGGTTTTGGTTTAATTGTTTGAAAGTAGGTACTAATAAAATATTTGTCAAAAAGAAGAACTCAAACATGTCATTTGACAATCTATATCAGCATTTTCATAAAGGTTCTGCTTTAGCTCATTCTAATAGGCTAAAAGACGAAAATGACAAACAATTCAGATCTGTTTTCGAGTATTATAATTATAGCATTTGAATTAACATGAAAGTAACAGTTATAACACAGTATTATAAACCAGAGATGGGAGCACCACAGAACCGTCTCTATGAAATGTGCCGTGGTCTGAAAGACAATGGTGCAGACGTGTCAATCATTACGGGAATGCCTAATTATCCGACAGGCAAAATCTTTGATGCCTATAAGGGTAAGTTCTCGATGACGGAAACGTTGGATGACATGGAAGTAAAGAGATATTGGCTCTATGCCTCGAATGCCAGAAAAGTTCTTCCGAGAATTTGGAACATGATATCATTCTCTCTCATGGTTCTATGCTCGCTTTTCTATTTAAGGAAAAGGCATAATGACTATATCATTGTTGAATCACCCCCATTGACACTTGGAGAGTCTGCTCTTATTCTGGCTAAACTGACTGGAGCAAAACTGGTGTTGAACGTGTCAGACTTGTGGCCACTATCAGCCAAGGAACTTGGAGCAATGAGCGAAACGAGTATCTCATACCGATGTTTAGAAAAGTTGGAGCATCACTTATATAAAAAATCCCTATTCTGTATGGGGCAGTCACAAGAGATTGTTGACTATATCAAAAGTCATGGTGCTAAGGAGGTGTATCTGTTCAGAAATGGTGTAGATCCAAGACGTTTTGATGGTATTGATGCTAAACCAGAAGAAGGTAAGGTGAAGCTGGTTTATGCTGGTTTGCTTGGCTTTGCTCAGGGTATAGCGGATATTTGCAAGAATGTGAACTTTGCCGAGTTGGGTATGGAGTTCCACATCTATGGAGCAGGGGGTGAGCAGGCCGAAATAGAAGCAATGATAGCTGATAATCCCGACAAGGGTATTTATTATCATGGTGTGGTATCACGTCAGGAATTGCCGAGCAGACTGAAAGAGGCTAACATGACTCTGATACCATTGGTGAAAAATATCTTTGGTGCTGTACCTTCAAAGATTTATGAATCGATGGCCGCTGGGCTACCAATCATGTTTGTTGGTGAGGGCGAGGGCGCAAGGATTGTAATAGAGAATGAGATAGGTCTGGTAGCCCATTCTAAAGATTATAAAGGCTTAGAAGAGAATATAAAATTTGCAGTGAGTCATCCAGTCGAAATGAAGAAAATGTCGGATAATTGCAAGGATTGCGCCCAAAACAAGTTTAACAGACCTAAGCAGGTTAGGAGCTTGTATGATTATATGATAGAGAGCATTAAAAATTGATTTTGTGCTTATCTAAGCATATATAAATGATGATGATAGATAATACGAAGAATGCCTTATTTGCATTGATTAGGGCAGGTCTTTGGAATTCGGGAAATCTTGATTTGCTGATTGACGAATCTACAGACTGGCAGAAAGTGTACCAATTAGCAAGTGAACAAAATGTCATAGGTTTTGTATTAGCGGGTTTAGAGTATTCCAAAGTAAGACCAACGCAGGAGCTGCTATTGCAATGGATAGGTGAGGTACAGATGATAGAGCTGCAGAACAAGTCAATGAATCAGTTCATTGAGAAACTTGTCGAAAATATGCGCAAGGCTGACATCTATACTCTACTTGTAAAAGGACAAGGATTGGCACAATGTTATGAAAAACCGTTATGGCGTTCGTGTGGGGATGTGGATTTGTTCCTCAGCAATGACAATTACAATAAAGCCAAAGAATTTCTATTATCATTATCTAAAGATAATAAACCGGAAAGGCAATACTCAAAAGAGCTGGCACTCTATATTGAATCATGGCTGGTAGAACTGCATGGGACTCTTCGCACAGGGTTGTCTACTAAAATTGATACTATAATTGATAAAGTTCAAAGAGAAGTGTTTTATGGCGGTAATGTTAGGTCTTGGCTATGTGGAAAGTGTCAGGTATTTCTGCCAGGGGTAAATGAAGACATATTTTTCGTGTTTACTCATTTCATCAAACATTATTATAAAGAGGAGGGCGCTAATTTACGGCAGATATGTGACTGGTGCAGATTGTTGTGGACTTATCGAGAGGATGTCGATACTGACTTGCTGAAAAAGAGATTGCGAAAAGCGGGCTTGATGATAGAATGGAGTGCATTTGCGGCTTTGGCAGTGGATTATCTAGGAATGCCATCGGAGGCGATGCCATTATATCATAAGTCGAAGCGTTGGAGTAGAAAAGCTGATAGGATTGTCTCAAGTGTACTGAACGGGATGCCATCAAATAGGTTACATGCAATTATTTCCATGATGAAAATCTTCCCAATTAATACCATTCGCCTCCTTCCTGGAATTCTTTGGGATGTCAATATGCTTAAAGTAAGGGAGAGGCTTGGTTGGTCAAGTTGAATCATAGCCATACTAAAAATGGATATTGTAAGTAGGTTACAGGAGCTTTTAGAAACCGAGGCGCGATCTGGGTCTATGGACTTTGGATGTGTAACGCCACAGTATGTTTATAGATTATGGGGTGGTAATGAGGCAATTGACGTGATTGAGAATGCTTTGAATTATTTGAGCAAATAATTATGGTTATTGATAAAGAGCTTCTTGATAAAGTTTCAGAACAGGCTAAAGCATCACCAAGGCTTAGAATGAATTACAACTTTCACCAAAGCCTTGATGATAAATGCCATCGCTTCCTCAATGCTGTTGAGCCAGGAACGAAG
>AUXO015995004.1_pt1 | contig 24238 bp, 33 predicted proteins | sample 768731 | NCBI WGS metagenome assembly AUXO01 (sample SAMN02715735, study PRJNA202380) | gut metagenome | biome: sheep rumen | host: Ovis aries | place: New Zealand: Palmerston North | reverse complement strand
AAGATATTATGGATCACCGTCCTTTCTATAACTTGATATACCAATCTTCTGCAAGCATATCAGCCTGTGAAGCAAGCCATCCAACCTGAACACCTGATGTTCCAACAAATGCAATGGCCTTATTCCCTATCACCTTATGCTCACAGTTTATAATCTGACCTTTAGAGTTCTTGTAACTAATTGCTGTGGCAAGTTCAATAAACTGTCCTTTGCCATTCCAACCTTTTCTAGCAACTTTATATTCATTTTTCATTGCATTCATAGCATCTCCGAAATTCATAACCTCTCCTTTCCGTTGCACCGGTGCAACTTCTTAAAACCAAAATAGCTGATTTTCGGGTATAAAAATACCACCTGCCATTTCTGACGGGTGGTATTAAATATAAGCTATTAACTAAATAGTTGTCTGGCCGGCGTACAATTCTCCGGCGTCTCTCAGGTTTCCCTTGTCTGGCCATCGGCGTGTGGACGTGTACGAATTCCTCCACCTCAAACAACTATCCAGCTTCATCTTTTCTGTGTCATTATTGTATCATTTTCACTATTTTTTGTAAAGAATCTTTTTATTTCTAAGTAATCTTTTCCATTCCTTTTCATCAATTTTTACTGAATAAATTTGACACAAACATCTTATAATGATATAGTATCTATAGAGATATCTTTGAAAGATTTTTGTACTCCACCTGGGGTATGAGGATCTTTCTTTTTATTCTCTTTCTGAAATCCTTATAATCTTATCCGCTTTAAATAAGTATAGTTCTTTTTATATGTGATGTATTTCTATACTTTGTAAATAACTCATCATTTTGTCTTAAAATCTCATCCAATTCCAATTTACAATCTGTAATATCAAAAATCAAATTTTCGGCTTGTTCCTTTTTCTTATGTGCAATATTTCGTAATAATTCCTTGCTAGTTCCTGAGTGAATTATTTTGTTTTACATTTACACCATCAATCTTATATTCCTTATTGTTATGACAATATGATTCTAACTCTATTATTTTTGCATCTTTTTTCATTGATGTATTTAACCAATCTGATGTAACATCTCTGTAATTAAAAGAATTTATATTTATCTTTTCTCCGTCAGTCTTAAATCTAGCATTCCTAAAGAGTCTATTTTAGTCTTATCCTTCATTGGCTGACTGATAAATAACTTCTTCATAGTTTCTCCTTTCCGTTGCACCGGTGCAACTTTTGATTTTGGGCGTAAAAAACCACCTGCCATTTCTGACTGGTGGTATTAATCAATTATAATTTCTGTGGTTCCAAACTTAGAGAAATCTGGTACTCTTGTTCCATATTTCTCAATAGTATAATCAAAATCATCTTCTACACATTTCAAAAGTTCATCAGCATATACATCTTGGTCAAAATCAACATCAGGCGGAAGTTCTGGCGAGTAATTAAAGTGCATATAAAATTTTTCATGTGCTTCTCTCAATTTTTTTATCATTTTACTTCCTTCTTTATTAAATCTTCAAAATACTGTAATGAATCAGGAAAATATTTTTTCATTTCTTCATAACGAATAGAATCAAATTGTGCCTCATACATATGTGCAAAAGCTTCTGATGAAATATTTTTTGTATCTTCCCAATATTTCATTGAATGTCCAGCAACACCTCTGACATTGCCTCTAGTTACCCCTTCCATTATATCAGAAACTGCCGAATGTTTCCGCATATCATTTAATTCTTGGCTTATTGCTCTATCAACCTTATCCCATGTTTTTAATCCATGTTCTTTACCATATGTCATACGATATTTTTTTGCATCTTCTTCTAATAAATCTCTGAATTTTTTACTATTAGAAATTTCTCCCAATGCATTATCAATTAAATGACCATGCTCATGAAACCACGTAGCACCTGAACCTCTCGGATTATTAACATCTGCCAAGTAGTGCATTGATATCTTTTTTGTCTTAGGATTGAAATATGCTGTTCCTTCAAATGAAGTTTTTTCAACCGAATCATTAGGCACAAACCTTCTAAATAAAGTTTTAGCATCATCCGAACCATGTGCAAATTTTTCCTTTAATATTGAATAGTACTCATTATCCACATTACCATCTATTCTCAGACGTTTCTTAAACTCTCCTAAATCTGATTCTATTATATCAAATTTTTCTTTATTTACAATTATATTTTTTCTCGTATCAGGATTATATTCATCAATTCGACTCTCCCACTCCTCTTTCCTAGCTCCATACACTCTCTTGTTATCAGGATCTAGTGAATACTTCTCTAAGCGGTCGAACTTCTCAGCCTGCCTTTTGGCATATTGCTGTTGCTGATCCTGTCTGTAGTCTTTCTGTATCTGTTGTAATTCCTTCTTGGTATATGTCGCTTTGGATTCTTCTAATTCCGAGAAATATGTTGTATGCGAATCCTTACAATTGGGATGATATAAGCCTGCTGCTATTGCCTGGCTCATTAGCTTATGCTTTCCATCAGGCTTGCCGCCGCTCCATACATCATCAATCAGAATCTTTCCTACAAATGGCAGACATTTCGGACATGCATTTCCTCTTTTATTCAGTATGACTGTATCCACGCCCCATGCTTTACGCATCTCGCCTTCTCCTGTCAGATAGGCCCTTTTGTTTGCTGTCTGAATTGCCATTTTGGCATATTCTTTAACGGTATGTCTGCTGCCATTCCGATATTCAATACAGTTAATGCCTGAACGCAAGAAATCCTTTGTTGCCATATCAACAGCCTTCTCATACGTTCCAGCCCCCGTTGTTGCATAGACCTGTGCATTGTAGATAATCTGTCGGTATTTATCATTCGCCATGCGAAGCATTGCGTAGGAAGCCTTTTGTATATCTTGTGTTGTTGCCTTCTGCAATGCCTCTAACTTTCTTGTATTCAATCGAAAGAATGTTCCCTCTATTCCCTGATTCGGTATTTTCTTTGCCTGAAATCCGTTTCTGATTGCCCTTAATATATTCTGTTCCTGATCCGTCTCACCTTGTATTCTTGCTTCATGCAGCATCATTTTGATTTGACCGGTAATATCACTTATCTGTGATGAAAACTTCTTTGCATTTTCTTTCTTATATTTTTCCAACGCTTTCAACTGTTCTACCTGCCACTGTGTCCAGTTGTATCCCAAATCTGTTTCTTCTGCACGATGCCCGTCCAAGTTGCGCATCATTGACGCAATCAGTTCGTCTTCTATCGCACGAAATGCTTTCTCTATATCGTACTCTGCATTGGTATAATTCGGCATATAGCCTCCTCTATTCTGTCATGTTCGGCTGAATCTCTTGTGCAAGCTCCGGTTCTTCAAGTGTTTCAATTCCCTGCTCTGCTTTCAAACGTAATACTTCCTCTGCTTTCCATTCTTCATCTTTGGAATCTCCATACAGTTCTTCTACAGATGCTTCAATGCTCATAATGCCGCCTTGCTTTCCTTTGGTTACTGTCTCTACCTGACTTTCAAATGACGGATTAGCATATTCTCCAAATGGAACTTCTACCTTGACATCTTCAAGTGGCATCTGATTGGCTGTATCATATGCTTTCAATACTGCATCTACCAATACCGGAAGTGTATTCTGCAACGCTTCTACAATGTTGTTTCTTGTATACAAAGTCGCTTTTTCTTTTTCCCGTTGTGCTTCGGCATTATCTAGCTTCTTCGTGTCAATTCCTAACGTTGAAGGACTGATAATTCCCTGTAAGCACAAGTCCAATGCTGTAATATAGGTTGCAAGATAACTTTCATGTGGGATTGCAGGCTGAACAACCTTAATCTCACTGTTTGTTCCTTCGGAAAGACTTGCCTCCTGTTCAATGTACGCATTGTCAAACGGGTTCGGTCTTAATACCTCTCCTGTCTGTGGATTTCTTGGTAATACATCCAACGGAATGTATTCCTTTGCCCTTCCTTTTCTCAATGCGTCCATCCACTGACTCCATGCTTCATCCAATGCATCAAAGTTGTCTGCTTTGGTGTCATAGATTGACTTGCCACGCCCTTTCCATTTGTTTGAATGGTATATCTTAAATGGAATTGCTAACATAAAGGAACTGCTAAATGTAATCTTCTCTTCCAGATTCTCTGTCTGTGGAATACTCCGCAATGGTACCGTTTTTCCTCCACAAAAAAGTGCAGACATCACATAGCCACGTCCGTATCGTTCTTCTAATACATATGACTTATATTGATGTCTGCACTCTGTTCGGAATACTATTTCTTTAACTCTTCCCCTTGTGTATACAATGTCTATATTTTCTCCGGAAATAAATTCTACAATGGGATATTTACTAATTTCCGAATCGAAACTGATTTTAAATGCTCCGTCTCCAATTACCAGCGTATCTGTTACTGCCTGCTTGAGCATATCGTAGATTTCATTGTCTTTACAAATTTTCTTCCATATATCCGATTTCTCATCAGATACTTTAATCTCATTCATATCTGCCATTACAATTGCTGCCATTATATCCACAATCATACTTGGCAAACCTGTATGTATTTTGCGAATCTCTCTTCCCGGTGTTGGCACTGCTGCCCAGAACCTTGACTGATTCGCACTCCCCGGCATCGTCTTATACAATTGCTCCAGTTCGTCACTGTCTCCCCGATACCAGATTCTGTTCTTTAATGCATTGCTATCATAATCCAGCGTTTCCTGAATCTGAAAATATCCTTTTTGTGCTGGCTCTATTCTCAGGAACGTTCTGATACTTCTTCTTACTTTTTCTGCCATATTGTCAATTACCCTCATCTATACTCCTATCTTGTTTCTATACGGTATCCAGCCATATTGTACGCTGTTAATCATGTGATCGTTTGCATCCTCCGGCTGTTGATCCTTATCTTCTAACCAACTATATGTATCTAACTCACGCATATAATTCTCGCAAGTATCTACAATCAGAAATACAGGATTCTTTCCACGCTCCCTGTCATATGCCATCCATCCTAGCTGCAGCATAATTCTGTCTATAATCTGCACTTTCTTGTATGCATTGTTGAATATATACAGGCATACCGGATTGTTTCTCTTATACTTTGCAAACTCTGTGATGGTTGCCTGATCTGCTGAATCTATGAATGTATTTCTTGCCATTCCCCATTCTTTTCGATTGCGTTCTAAGAATTGTACATAATTAACTACTGTGTCTGAAGGTGCAATCGGTACATCCAATTCTGCATTATTGTAAACACGTTCAGCCAACACAATACATTTTCCCCGATTTGTAATTCCTAAGAAACTCATTGAAATCGTATCCGGACTGTTTGATGAATATGCAGTATCTAATCCGCTTGTAAAGATTTCAAAATACTCTTCCTGCAATCCATTCTTCTTATCCCTTATGTATTTTTTGGCTTCTTCTTTTGAGATAACATGATGTTTCTTGTTGAAATTACAAAAGACAAGGCCTGTTGCCTTGCCTCGTAACCCCTGTATTTTGTTTTTGAACATCTTCGTTCCCTTTGGAACAGCATCTATCTTTCTCTGAATATCTTCCTGTGTTAAAGAAGCATTGTCATAAAATGTAAAATACCAATGTACCCAACCTTTGACTGGTTCTTCTTTTAACTCTGCAAGCAACTCGTCCGGATAGTCTTTTAAATACCGTTTCAATGGTCTGCTGCGATTGATAAATTCTTTGTATACCGGCATATCCGGTGCATCCGGATTACTTGTTGTCATCATATACTTGCATCTATGTGTTATTTCTCGCATAAATTCCATATCTGCTGTATTCACTTCGTCAATATATACACATCCGGACTGTGATCCTAATACCTTTTTCCACCTTGCTTTATTATCATATCCACATACATAGATAATTTTTTCTCCATTTGGAGTATCATATGCAATATGCGGTAAACTAATTTTACGATGCCCTTTGGGATAGTATTCTGTCAATCCTTCAAATTGCCGAATCAATCCCCGTTCTGAATTGATTACATTTTTCTCAACTGTTCCTAAGTCTGAGCCGGCAATTACATGGTATCGCATATCTGAATCTGCTACCATTAGCATGAATTTCAAAATCCCAACGGTCGTTTTACCTGCTGCCGTTGTTCCTTCCAGATATTCTCTGTCTGCTTTTATACGTAAAAAATCTTTGAATTTGTCTGATAACTGAATAAGACTATTCATCAATGTCCCCATCCTTTATATCATTCATCTGTGACAGAATATCTGCTATGTTGGTTAGTTTTTCCTTCTTTTCCTGTTCTTCTGTATCTGATATATGACTGCTTAACCAATCCATTGCCCGCATCCTATCCTTTGGACTTACGCCTTCTTCATCAATTGCAATATCTATATACATCTGAAATATATCTTTTATATCTAAATTCAGGTTATCTCTATACTCTGCTAGCAGTTTTTGTATCATTTTTTGAATTTCCACATTTTTCCACAATGTGGTTGCATGTGCGCAAGCATTTTCATAACTGCATTGATACGCTTTCTGATATGCTTTCACTTTATTTCGATATCGCACATAGTAGATGCAAAAAAGCCACTGTTTTTCTGTCATTCCTGCCTGTTCATATTCTATCGCTTCTTCGACTGCTGCCGTTTCATTCTGTTCTATTCTGACATCATTTTTTTGTGTGCAACCTTTTGCACTTTTGTGTGCATTTTTGTGTGCAACCTTTTTCTTCGATGTCGAATCCCCTTCTTTTTGCCAGTTATAACGCTTCTTCCAGCTCTTAACTGTATTGATAGATACCTGATATTTATCTGCTATTTCTTTATACTTCATTCCAAGCATATAATCATTTTCTGCTAATTCATAATTGGGTGCTCTCGCATTCACCATCACCACCTCTCATTCATGTTTTTGTATGCAAAATACAAAAAACGCCATTGCTTTCGCAACAGCGTCTTTTCACATTTAGGATTCTTATGAAATATGAATTTATGAAAACCATCAGAAAGAACCATATTCCCTGCCCTTGCTTCTTTCCTCAGTTTAAATATTATCACACTTATTTGCGACATGTGCGACATTTTAAAAATTTCTATAAATTTTTTTCAAATGTCGTTCTACTGCTTTCTGACAACTTTTCCCTGTACTTCCATCACTCATTTTATCAGCTACGCTCTCCCATGATAATCCTTCTACATATCTGTATGTAAGTAACCTTCGTATTCGACTGTTATCAACCATACAGATATATTCTTCTGCAAGGTTTATCTGCTGCCCGATTTTCTCTTTCAACTTCTCCAATCTTAACTTTCTCTCTAATAACTGTGATTTCTTCTTTGTGTACAGTGGATATGGATACCCTTCTATCTTGTAGTGTTGTTTTCCGCCATTTCCACCACTTACACTATCTATCTGCGTATATCCCTCTTCTTCTAACTTTGCAATATATTCTTCTAACCGATATACAGACTGTTCCCTATCTTCATATTCTTGTTTCAAGTCATTCAACTGCTGCAATATGTTCTGTATTTCTTCCATTCATATCCTCCCATATTGTATTGTTCATTCTTTCATGCTATAATACATATGTTCGGTTTTGGACATCTGCGGTGCCAATTTTTCCATGCAGATGTCCTTTGTTATTTTCTTATATCGTTTTACTATCTGTTGTACCGGTGCAACTTTTCTCTGCTGCCGTATTCTTACAACACCCTTCTTGCAATTTACAACCATATAGTGCATATCCTGCCTGATTCTTTCCCAAATAATCGTGAAATCGGCAACGCTCACAATCTCGTTCACTCCCATTTACAGTCATATACAATCCCCTTTGTAGACATTTTTGTAGTAATCTATACCATATCTATCAAGTAATGTTCTGTATTGCAATAATAAATGGTCCGTTCTTTAACTTGTCTGATTCTATAGTCTTTTCCAGTTCGATCTATGAGCTTTCCACAAATATCACAATATACATAATCACTTCTTTTTACTGGGTGTCTTCGCCTTTTTTTCCTGTTTCTGCTGCCCCAAATAAAAAGACAGCATTGTATCACATTCATTCTCTAATTCTGATACATCTTCCTGTAACTTCTCATTCATCTCTCTGCTTAATGGTTCTGACACCTCATCCAATGCCATATATGCTCCATTAATCTGCACATATAACTTGCTGTCCTTAACACTCCTAAGCAACTCAATTCTGCCTGCCATATTAAATAAATCTTCTGCTTTCTTCTGAAATTCTCCTGCCTGTTCTCTTACCTTTGCTAAATCTGTCATCTGTAATCTCCTTTAACTTTATGTTGGGGCAGATTGCTCCGCCCCTGTGATATGCCAGAAAAATGTGTGATATATATTCTGACGTGAATAAGTACCTAGTTCCATTTTGAATATACCAATGTATTCTCTTTCCAATCTGTATAATGATCCTGAAGATAACTTCGAAATAACATTAACATTTCTCTTCTTCTACCCTCATTGCCATTATCTAACATCTCATGATGATACTGACATCCGACTGCTCCATTTTTTGCAATTCCTAATCCATTGTGTGACCTGGGAATGTAATGCATGATGCTCTTGATTTCTTTGCCATACCAGTTTGCACGCTCCATATGGTAATTCATTTGGCAGAATATACACTTGCCGCCGTCTCTACTGATAATCTCTGTACGAGCCTTTGAACTAAATTCTCTCGCTCTGGCCTGCTTGGATTTACGCATCCTGCACCTCCTTCAAATGTGATTGTCATTGCATTGCGTACTGCATAATCTAATTCAATACTTGCACCTTTGGAATGTCTCCATCCCTGCAGCATCAAAACTGTATCACACATATCCATCAGATCTAATGACAGTTTCATATACTGATTGTGTGTTGTTCCTGCTGGCATCCTGCTTAATATCTTAACCGGATTGACCACCTCATGTCCTGCTGCTTTTAACTGTGCTTCTGCTGCTGCAAATCGTTCTACATAACCTATAGTTCCTGTAACCGGTCCACTAATATATATTTTCATACGATTCTCCTCTCTGAATCTTTCTTGCTGCATAGATAATTTCATTGGCATATTCTACAACATCATCCATCTTGCTGTCTGTTGAACCATATGGACTGTCTAATGTTGCTTTCATATTTTCAATTGCCATTAATATCTTCTTTTTGTGAGAAACTTGTCTATCTGTTGTTTGCGGGACTTGGACATCAAGCTCTTTTTCGTTGGTATCTGATTTTTCAACAATGGAAGCTGGTAGTTCTTCCTTTGCTTCATCAGGCATATATTCCGGATGATTATTAATACTATCTTGACCGGGAAGTTGTTCTTCAGGCTGTTCTATCTTTTCCGGCTTTGATAATTTACTCTGACTTCTCTTCGATTCTTTGTTATCCTTTCTCTCTTCTGCCTGCTGTACTATCGGGTAGTTTTCTTCATACACCTGCTGCCATATTTCTTCCGGCAAAACACTGATACACGGCTTAAATACTCGGTTAAACTCCGATAATAACTCGTTTATATTTCCTTCCTGAGATTCTCCTGAACGTACATTCACGCAAGACACTTTGTCATGTTCTGCATCAATCGTAAACATAACCTTCCCTACGCCACTGATACGCTCAAATGCTGTGATTATTCCGGACGGTGCTACAATATCGATAATTTCATCTTTCATAACTTCTGCATGGCACGCTAACTGGTACATTTTCGCAAATAGTAACGGACGTTCCTTCCAAAACAGATATAATGTCATACTCATTAGAGATTCTGTATCAACTGCTGCCGTATGTACTTCTTCCTGTGGCTCTAACAGAACTTCAATATCTGTTACCTTTTCTTCTTCCTGAATCTCTTTTTTGACTTCCTGAATATCGGTTCTGGTAAGCTGTGGAGACATCTGTGCAACCACTTCATCACGAATTGTCAGCATTTCTCCTAATTTTGCTACGCCATACAGCGCATATTTGTCCTGTAATTTGTCAGAATATCCATTCTCTGAATATCTGTCATTAATCGCAATCCAACGACTGACTACATCTTTCGTCAATCCGTATTCTGCCTGTGCAAATTCTGCAACTGACTGATAACCGCTCTCATACAGTACATCTGTATCTCTTGCCACCTTTAACAAATATCCTATCTTGATAAATCCATCTGCTACCTGCTTTAACTGTATATCAAATGCCTGTTTAAACTCTCCATATCCTCGTATCTGTGTCAATTCCTGCATATTCTCCTCCTATCCCGTGTTTCGGCTTATTAATGTCATCAGGTAGTTATCCAGCCACCTGTCAATCCGTTCTTTTTCCGGCTTTTTATCATAAGCACCATACCACTGCACCACTCTGTCTTTTCGTAATTCCACCGTAACATATGGTTCTTCCGGTTTCGTATCCTTACGCAGAAACAATATATACGACTCCTGCTCATTATGTTTTCGTAAATATCCATCTCCTCCGACACAATGATGTAACAGTCTTCCTTCCATCACAATCTCTCCTGCACTGCTCGCCGGGCGAATAATGAAGCCTTCTGCTGCATAGTTGTATGTTTCACTCAATAATTTGAATTTTTTTGCTATGTCTGTAAATTTATGATTTACTTCAGCAATTCTTCGGTCAATTTCTTCTCTATGTGTTTCTATGACCATCTTATCGTGTGCTTCCTGTAGATTCTTTGGAAACAGAATAATAGAATCTGTCATGTCATAATGCATCGTTTCACGCATTTCTATATAATCCATATACAGCTGTGTAATATGCTTCATATGCCCTTCTGCTGCTCCACATGGCGCATTTGTCATATCCATACCTATCTGCGCATATTTCCGCATATGATTGATAAATTTTGGCACTGACATATATTGTAGGGTTGCTCCTAATGCATGAGCATCTGATACCATATGTGTCAGCTTCATCTCTGTTTCGATATTCAAATCCAGTCCATTCCTATGTTCCATTTTCATGATTTTAAGCAACTTCACATCTCCTCGATGCTGTTGAAGTGTTTTAATCTTCTTTTTGTTAATTCCTAATATTTCCTGTGCATTGTTTCCTTCTCTTTTCACATAACACACATTCATATCTATCAATTGTTCTACAATATCTGATAATTTCAATTTTATCAGCATTTCAAGTCCCGGAAAACGATGATATTCTTCCATATACCTGTTGATATTGAGTCGTTCTCTATCCGGATACCAACTTATGTATTCCTTTAACGAACTATATTTCATATAACTCTGTTCCAACTCTACAAATGACCCCGGATAGACAACCCCTGAACGTGGATTGATATTTGCCATCCCATAGAGGCTCTTATGATCCCAGTAGCTTTTTCCCGTCCAGTTATCATACTTGTTATAATCCTTTTGCACTTTTCCATTTCGATAATAAAATGTGCGCATCTCTTCGTCATATTCCTGCTGCACTGTTCCATCACAGAACATTCTTCGTCCTGCAAGAAATTGACGTAATACAACCGTTTCCTCATCTACATTCTGTATCAGAAATACTGCTTTGCTCTGTTCCACATACCTGCTTTTTCCTGATGCCTTGTACATTGCTTGTGTCTTACAACACAAACAAGTTCCCCATTGATTATGTCTAGGTACTTCATAAACAGGCTCTATCATGGAAATGTCATAATCTCCTGTCTCCTGTTGCTGTACAACGTATGTACTCGTATTCCCGCACGCTGTACAAGTAACCGTTGCCATTCTGCCATGACGTTTATAAAAGAGTGTATGGTCAAATAATCCATCTAACCAATTCTCAAATTCCTGTGGTATCTCCGACATCTGCTTTATTCTGTCTTCTAACGCTTCCTGTGCTCTCTTCTCACACTGCCACGCCTTCTCAAAATTAATATGCTTCTGTTCTTGAAGAATCATGTCATCCCAATCACCTGAACTATTTGTGAATTGTTTCACAATATCAAGAGACGTTTCTGAAATCCACACGTTATCCATATGGATATATTCTCCTGTTGCAATAATCCATGAATTTTCCAATATTTTTTGATCCCACGTATCTTCGTTCGCATACCAATTAGCAAACTCTTTCTGATTCATGCAGATTCTAAGCAATGGTTGCTTGAAATTCTTTTTCTTATTGCGGAATACATCCAACAGCAAATAGGTGCAATTGCCGATATTTACTTTATCTGCTGCCACTACATACGAAATCTTACGATTGCATATTTTTTTGACCTGCAAGGGCGGTATTTTCTTAATTTGGTTCTTTTTCATTATTCCTCCTACGCATACAGACTTTCTATCTGCTGTTTTGCTGCCTCTTTTCCTTCGGTATAATATGCCCGAATAATTCCCTGTAACTGTCTATCCGTACCGCAGGACATTCCAATATTCCCCTGCTTATGTGTGCTTGCTACATTGCGCATCAATTCAAGAATCTCATGTATTCGCTTCCCTTTTCTGCGTATCCCTGTAGCCACTGCCGGCTCTGTACACATACCTTTCGCCATTGTCGTAATCAATGATAATGCCATTTTCTCAATCCCCTGTTTGCTGTTATGTTCTTTGCTCTCTATCTCTAGCTTACCGATTGCCGCCATAACTGATGTACAGAGTTCCTGTGTGTCTCCTGCAATATAATCATTTGCATCTTCTGTATCGATTCCATTTTCCTGTGCAAGAATCAACAAACTATCCTTGTCTCCTTCTGTCAATAAGCCTGCTGCTGTCATATTCAACCCTTCTGCTGAATCAAATTCTCCGAATCTTTCAAACATGTTTATTCCTTTCCGTTGCACCAGTGCAACTTACCATCTTTTCTAACTGTTCATTGGCTGTACGCAGCATATACCCATGATATGTATGATTCTCTTGTAAGAATGTATATTCATGTGGTTCTAACAAGTGTAGAAGTTCCTGTAACTGTTCTTTATGTTCTACCAGGTTCTTTCTCGCTGTCCGCCATTCGTTCTGCTGCCACCCCTCAATCCATTGTGTAAATACTGCAACCAAATATGCTGAATCCGCATAAATACTTAATGTACATGCCTGTGTCAGACGGCGTACTGCACGAAGAACAACTTCAATCGCTGCCTCATTCGCCGTCATATTCTCCACCTCTTCAAATTGTGTCAATGTCACGGCGTCCTGCCCTTCTTTGCAATATTCCAATATATATCCGATAACGCCTGCTGCCACCTTTACACCTGTAATGGTCGATACCGTATAGATATTAACCTGTTTCGTTGTAATCATCTCCTTTTCTGATTCGCACTTCCGTGTAATACAGGTAACTCATCCCTGTATACTGATTCACACCACATACGATTGAGTTTTTGTCTATGAAATATCCTTTTGTTGGTTTCGGTCCTTCATCAAGGATCTTTCTCATGGTCCATCTGCCGTATACCTTTCGTTCCGGCTGTGGCCGTATGAGGTTCCTAGATGAAGAGTATTTCACATATTCTTTCTGTTCCTCCTCCGGTAAGAAACTTAACTGTTCCGCTGTCTCTTCCTTTGGCTGCTTTGTGATATATTCTGCAAGCTCCTTGTATCCGCCTGCATCATAAATCGGTGTGAAATTCACATGTCCTTGCTGCCAACGCTTCCGCATCAATACATCTGTTCCCGGTTCTCCTCGAATTCTGTTAATCAGGATGTGAATGTGTGCTCCACCCCTCTTACCGATTTCCATTCGATAGATAAACTTGAACACTTGTCCCTGCTTCTCATAGTCATATCGCATTCCTCTTATGAATTTATCCAAATCTCTTTTGAGTTGTTTGGTCGTAACCCTTGTTCCCTTTGGATACTTTAGACAGCCCCATATATCATCTGGAATGAAGTTTGCTTTAATTAGCCGCCGCATCTTCTTTTCTCTGTTCTTCTGATTCTGCTTGCTGATCTGCTCCGGTGTCAGCTTCTTTTTCTTTGCTCTCTTCTCTCCCTTTGCTCCATAGTGTCCTGCATATTTATATTCGTGTTCTATGGAATTTGAAAACCTCCAAGTATCTTTCCAGTATGCCATGCATTTTCTCCTAACTTTAATATATTGATAAGGTTAGAAAAGCAGTCGGCTTATTGACAGCCATTTCCTGCAATGGTATACTCTTATTGGATTATATATACCTTAGGTGCTGGCTTTCGTAGTCAGCGCCTTTTTCTTTACCTTATTCTTTGCAGCCTGCATCTGATGTATAAATGCCTGCTGCCTGTCCGATATGTACCATAACTTGCCGTCCTCATCTTCATAGTAGATAAAGGTACACACACCTACATCTTGTCTCCCAACTTCTGTATAACTGCCGGATGGAAGTTCTCCATGAAGTGATTCCGCTTCTTTGTATGCTCTATTTATCATGCTGCTCCTTATAACACCGTCATCTTCATTCGTTCCCTTTCAAATCTATCTGTATCAAACATAATCTTTGCTCTCTTCTTATCTGATGTCCGCGTTGCATATTTCTGATTCCGTCTGTGTGCCATCTGATACAGATAGTCTCTGCGAAAACCTAACTTCTCTAATTCCGAAAGACTCATGATTGGTTTGGGGTATTTCATCTAATGCCTCCCTTCTAATATCTTCCAAAGCATCTGAACCACTAATCCATTCAGGGTTAGTCCCTGCTCTTTTGCCTGCTCTTTCAACTGTTTATGTAGTTCTGTTGGAATCCGTATTGTCATCGTTGCCTTCATCTGCTTCACCTCGCTTTCTCTGATAGCAAAATGATAGCAAGTCAATAGAGGTTTCTCCTCTGAACGGATACGTTCAGAGGTTTGTCAAGGTTTGTCGAAAATTATTTACCTAATAAATTCTTTATTATGCTCCTTGAGTCTACTATTTGTAGAGTAGCAGGGTAAAAAAATATAGTCTTGGGGAATTCCATAAATTCTAGATAACATCTCAATTTGTGGAATTCCCGGTATAACCTTCCCTTTTTCCCAATTTATTATCGTCACTTTAGAAACATGCATTTTTTCGGCAACTTGAATCTGTGTTAAACCAGCATTTACTCGAGCTGCTGCTAGACTGATTTGAAACTTTTCCAATTTTTTGTCTCCTCTCTATTTACTAATTGATTATTTCCTGCTATTATTTAGATATATCGAGGACGACAACAGCAGGAGTGTTATAGAGGTGTCGTCCCCGGTAGGTTTCTATTTAATTATTATCTTTTAAAATTGTGAGGTTCTTGATTTTTTCAAGAGCCTCTTCTTTTGTTTTACTTCCCTCAAGAATTAAAACAACCATCTCCAGCAATGTCTTGAATTCTGAATTTGTCATTTCTTCATTCTCCATATGTAGCTCCTTTCCTGCTAACTCCTTGTTACATCTATTATTATACTCTACTTTTAGTAGATATCAAGACTTTTTGTAAACTTTTTTAACTTTTTGTCTTGCACAAATCTACTTTTTGTATTATTCTACATACATAAGGAGGTATATTCTTATGGGAGAAGATTACTATAAAAAAATATTTGCAAAAAATTTAAAATATTATATGAATTTAAATAATAAATCGCAAATTGATATAATTAACGACTTGAATATTAATAAATCAGCAATATCAACATGGTGTAATGGAACACGACTACCAAGAATGGATAAAGTCGATATGTTAGCAAAATATTTTAACATAAATCGTTCTGATTTAATTGAAGAACATTCTACTGATTCTGAACAATACTATCTCAATGAGGATGCAAGAGACATGGCACAATTTATGTATGAGAATCCAGAATACAAAGTATTATTCGATGCTTCAAGAAAGGTTAAGAAAGAAGACATTGAATTTGTAAAACAAATGTTGGATCGTTTCCGGCAAGATTAAGCTACAAGGATGGGATTTATATCGAATGAACGCAACAACCAATATAATCTATATGGATATGCCTACTACTGTTAAGGCATACACTGTAAACAACCGGGATAATAGTTATACGATTGTGCTCAATTCCCGACATACAAGAGAACAACACTTACGCTCTTATCATCACGAAATGGTTCATATTGAACACGGTGATTACGATACTGCTGCCGATGTGGATTTGATTGAAATTCACGCTCATGCAAGTAGTGTAGAATAAATTAAAAATAATATATAGGAGGTTTTTATGCGAACTTATATTGCAAAAGTAATAAAAATCATTGATGAATATCGGATTATTGTCAATCTTGGCTCTAACGATGTTTCAGTAGGTGATAAAGTCAAAATATTTGAGCAGCATAATGAAATACGTGATTTATCAGGAAAACGACTAGGCACATATGAATATTGTAAAGATACTTTACAAGTATCAGAAGTTTTCGATCATTTTTGTGTTTGCCAAGCACCAACTACTACTTCAACAAATACCGTAGTAGTTGCAAACAATGTTTCAAGTTTTTTAAAAAGTTATGCAGCACCAATCACTTCTGAACGTAAAACACTTAATATTGATAAAAAACAACTTCTTGCTGCTAAAGAAGCATACGAACCAATTCGTATTGGCGATTTAGTAAAATTACAAGAAAAAGATTGACAAACAACTATATTGAATGATAAGATGATTTTAATAGAAATGGTCGTTGTAGAGATGACTAGCGAAAACCCTCTTATCATTCATATGAATGAAAGGGGGTTTTTTCTTTGTCTTCATCTGACCTTTTACCAGATTCTTTCGACAAACCATTTAAGACCTATGATGAAATGCTCGAAATAATGTCAAATCGACATATTGATATAGCGAATCCAGAATTTGCAAAAACAGCATTATCCAATTTATCATATTATGGTCTTGTAAATGGATACAAAGAATCTTTCCTTGCCGTACATGGTTCCGATGATTTTCTGAAAGGAACTAAATTCGAAGATTTATACATATTGAATATGGCTGATGTGAATCTTAATAACATCATCTTCAAGTATATACTTTATATTGAACGTGCTTTGAAATCTAAATTATCCTATGTCGTTTCAGAAAAATTTGGTGTATATACTGATATTACTGATTCAAGGTGTCATAACCCAAATGATTATTTATATATAAAGAATTACACAAATTCTAATAACAATCGATATAACACTTTATACGGAATCAAACAAACTATATCAAATAATCGTCAAAATAATATTATTGAACATTATATGAATGAAAAGAATCATTTACCTGCATGGATTATAACTTATAAATTATCTTTTGGACAAACAATTCAATGGTATAGCATACTTCGTAATGAGGAAAAAATAGCCGTTTGTGACGCTTTCATCAATAATAATTCCGTTTCTATAGAACAGCGAAAAGAATTTCTAAAGAAAGCTCTTACAATTGCTAAAGAATATAGAAATAAAATTGCCCATGGTAATCGAACTATTAATATATCTGGACTTCCACAATTACCAAAAAATGCTCTTATTTCACTTGCTCACAACGCCCTTACTTCTGAAGAATACAATCAAGGAATTGGCCAAAGCGATCTATTTGCTATTTTTTTAAGTATCATAATACTTTTTGACGATCCTTATTTAGTCAGTAACTTCTATCAGGATATCGAAGAATTATTTGAGCGTTTTGGAGAACCTATTCAAAACAAAACTATTTTTGAAATATTTAACATTCCGTCTGATTCAATGGATAGACTTTATCACTTAATTACAAGTAAATTCCATGTCGACCCAAGACGACAAAAATAATATCTTTCTTTACAAAACAAAAAGCTCCTACGCTACCAACGTAAGAGCTTCATGTCAATACTACATAGCAGACGCTATATAATATCTCCCGCAAGTCATATTATATCACAAAAGCGCCTGCTTGTGTAGGTGTTATTTTTATACCCTGAAATGGTTGCATCGGTGCAACTTCTCACAAAAGGAGGCTATAATATGGCAAAGTACAAAAAACGCTCTGATGGGCGATATGAAAAGAAATTTGATATTGGATATGATGAATCCGGAAAAAGACAACGTATAACGGTATATGGAAAAACGATTGCTGAAATGGATAGAAAAATTATTGAAATCCAATACCAGTATAATATTGGCTGTTATATGAAAAGCTCTTCTATGGCATTAGGAACTTATGCACATCAATGGTTAAAGACGCGAACCGGCATTGCTCCGGCTACTTATAACGGATATGAAAATATTATCAAGAATCATTTAAAATCTATTGAGCGAATTCCTTTACAAAAACTTGTAAAATCTGATGTTGTGGAATGTATCAATGCATTAGAGGGACATTATGATTTGCAGCAACGACTAAAAGTCACACTAAATCAAATATTAAATGCAGCCATTGACGATAAGCTGCTTGCTACGAATTTCGTACAGCGCATCAAATTACCTGCAAAACGCAGTATTCAAAAGCGCAGACCATTAACCGATGCAGAGATTTCAGCAATAAAAAAATGTGCCTTTACCCTACGAGAACGAGCATTTGTAGAAATCGCCTATTATACCGGAATGCGTAAAGGGGAGATTCTGGCTCTGAATGTCAACGATGTTAATCTACAACGACACGAAATAACTGTATCTAAATCAATTGCATTTATTAAGAACAACCAACCTTTTTTGAAAGCTCCCAAAACAGAATCCAGTCAACGTATCATACCAATTCCAGATGCATTACTTGCCACACTGAAGACTTACATAAAATCTCTAAACACAGTATATCTATTTACCAAACAAGACGGTACACTTATGAGCCAGTCTGCTTACATACGGCTATGGAAATCCATTTATAATAAAATCAATACACAATTAGGTGGAACAGCATCTACCAAAGCCACAGACCTTACAATGCATATATTCCGTCACAATTATGCTACGTTGCTCTACTATAATGGAATTGATGTCAAACATGCTCAAAAATTACTCGGTCACTCTAATATAAAAACTACATTAGAAATCTATACGCATTTCATCAGTGATGAAACTGTAAAGGAAAAAATATACACTCTAAGCATGTAATTTCTGACGACCATTTGACGACCACAGCATCAAAAAACACCCTCTGACGACCATTTGACGACCAAAAGTTTCCAATATTCCTGAAATGTTTCCAAAAATAAAAATCCTTGCAAAGTCAGCATACAAGCGACTCTGCAAGGATTTTCAAATAAGCTACTGAGGGGAATCGGACCCCCGATCTCTTCATTACCAATGAAGTGCTTTACCACTAAGCCACAGTAGCGTAACAAACCTCTATTATTTTATTATATTATATGAGAGATTGTCAACATTTATTTCTACATCTATACGCTTTTCCACACAATTATTAAAGAATTCGTACCTTTTCCACTTTACTGCGAATTCGTTGTAAGGCATTATCCACAGATTTTGGTTCTTTATCCAGTTCCTGTGCAATCTGGATATAATTCTTGCCTTCCAAATACATATCTAACACCTTATTTTCATAGGCACTTAATACGCCTGCAATCCGTTCCTGTAAAATTGCCGTATGTTCCTGATCAATAATTAACGCTTCCGGATTCTGTGCATTAGACTGTAATAATTCTACCAGTGTTGTATCATCTCCAGCTTCACTGTTTGCAGGCGTGTCAAATGATACATAAGAATTCAGGGGCGCATTCTTTTTTCTGTTAGAAGCTGTCACTGCACTCATTAAATGACGGTTGATACACAATTCTGCAAATGTTGCAAAACTCGCCTGCTTCGAGCTGTCAAAATCACGCACAGCCTTGTACAGACCAATCATTCCCTCCTGAATCAAATCATCATTATCCCCACCTGCAAGATAAAGCATACGTGCTTTTTTACGCACAAGATTCTTATATCGTTCAAATATCACATCAATGGCAGACTCTGTACCATTTCTGTACTGCTGAATCAATTCTTCATCACTGAATTGTTGAAATTCCATATCTGCCCCCTTGTGATACATTACTGCAATCTCTGTCTTACAATCTCATATGCCAATACACCTGCTGCTACAGATGCATTTAACGAATCGATATCGCCCTTCATTGGAATGGATGCGATATAATCGCATTTTTCCTTAACCAAACGGCTCACCCCGGAACCTTCATTTCCAATTACCAGACCAATCGAACCGGTAAGATTCAGGTTATACATTGTCTCTCCGCCCATATCTGCGCAGACAAACCACATTCCCTGTTTTTTTAATTCTTCAATCGTCTTGCCAATATTCGTAACCTTTGCTACCGGTGTATAATTAATCGCACCTGCTGAAGTCTTTGCAACAGTCGCTGTCAAGCCTACTGCACGTCTCTTTGGAATAATGACACCATGTGCACCTGCAAGATTTGCTGTTCTGATAATCGCACCAAGATTATGCGGATCTTCGATTTCATCTAATATAAATACAAATGGATCTTCCCCTTTTTCTCTTGCATTTTCTAAAATATCCTCAACAGTTGCATATTCATAAGCTGCTGCCTGTGCCACAACGCCCTGATGATGTCCTGAGTTGGATAATCTGTCCAATCGCTCTTTTTCAACAAACTGAATAATCGTGTCTGTCTTTTTTGCTTCTCTGATAATCGTACGAACCGGGCCATCCTGACAGCCATCTAGCACAAATAACTTATCAATTGTCTTACCGGCACGAAATGCCTCTAATACAGCATTTCTTCCATCGATTACAAATTCTTTATATCTCATCTATTTCTCCTGTTCCTCGTAAGGCTTCCCGTATCAGTTCCATCATTCTATGATATTCTCCTGATAAGTACAAATATCCCATCAGCGCTTCAAATCCTGTTGCTCTGCGGTAATCTGTGATAGAAGCATTTTTGGCTGATGTATAGGACTTCGCATTTCTTCCTCGCTTGTATACTGCTAGCTCATGCTCCGTCAACTGTTCTTCTAATACACCCATCATCTCAGACTGCTTCTGTGCCTTTACTAAGGCACATGCATGTCTGTTAATCTTATTTACCTGCATATTTCCTTGTGATACTAAATATGTTCGAATTACCAAATCATAAATACTATCTCCAATATATGCAAGAACCAACGGTGAGAGCTGTGCTGGATTTGCCTGTGCAAAATTCAACCCCGTAAGCATCTCATCTACTAGATTTTGTGTTGTCTGCTCTACGCTCTTTTCCATCTTACGCCTTCTCTTGTATCTTCTAATACGATACCTTTATCTAGTAATAATCCACGAATCTCGTCTGCTCTTGCAAAATTCTTATCTTTTCTTGCCTGCTGACGTTCTTCAATCAATGCCTCAATATCAGAATCTAACAATTCTTTTTCCTGAACAACTTTCAGACCTAATACATCTGTTAAGGTTGTAATCTTTGTAAAGAGTATTTCAAGATATTCTTTGCTGCTCGCATCATTGGTTGTAGAATTTGCCAATTTTACAAGTTCAAATACAGCTGCGATTGCATCTGCTGTATTGAAATCATCTTCCATAGCTGCATCAAATTTATCAAAAATTGTCTGTACTGTTGCAAGATGTTCTTTCTCTTCAGCTGTAATATCCGCAACTGTCGCATGTGATAATAATTCATTCACATTTGTTACCGCTGTGACAATTCGATCTAATCCGTTCTTCGCTGCTTCCATCAAATCATGACTGAAATTGATTGGATTTCTGTAATGTGCACTTAACATAAAGAAACGAAGTACCTGAAGGTCATATTCCTTACTAATATCTCTTACTGTAAAGAAATTTCCAAGTGACTTTGACATCTTCTTATTATCAATATTTAAAAATGCATTATGCATCCAGTATTTTGCAAATGGAACACCATTTGCTGCCTCAGACTGTGCAATTTCATTTTCATGGTGTGGGAACTGTAAATCTTCTCCACCTGCATGAATATCAATGGTATCTGCAAGATATTTCTTAGACATCACTGAACATTCAATATGCCAGCCCGGTCTTCCCTGACTCCATGGTGATTCCCAGTAAGGCTCTCCTTCTTTCTTAGGCTTCCAGAGTACGAAATCAAGTGGATCTTCCTTCTCATCTTCTCCGGCCACCTGAATACTTCTGTGTCCCGCTTCCAAATCATCAATATTCTTCTTAGACAGCTTTCCATATCCTTCAAACTTACGTGTACGATAGTATACCGTACCATTGACATTATATGCATATCCCTTATCAATCAATGTCTGAATCATATCAATCATTCCATCAATTTCATTCGTTGCAAGCGGATGTGTCGTTGCAGGCTTAATATTCATGCCTTCCATATCCTTCTTGCACTCTGCAATATAACGTGTTGAAATTTCTTCTGAGCTAACGCCCTCTTCAATTGCCTTTTTGATAATCTTATCATCTACATCTGTAAAGTTTGATACATAATTAACATCATAGCCTTTATATTCAAAATATCTTCTTACTGTATCAAAGCAAATCATCGGTCTGGCATTTCCAATGTGAATCAGATTGTATACGGTCGGTCCGCACACATACATCTTAACCTTGCCTTCTTCTGTCGGCACAAATTCTTCTTTTTTTCTTGTTAATGTATTATATATTTTCATTCTGATTGTCCTCCTGTTGCTCTATTGCAGCACACTTTTCTAACTTTCTGACACGCAACTGTAATCTTGCATTTTCTGCACGCAATGACTCAATTGCATTCATCATTGGATCCGGCAAATGAACCTGATCCAAATCATTATTCACTCGAATATCATTCTGAATGACAATTCTTCCCGGAACACCTACAACCGTTGAATTGGCTGGTACATCTGCTAGTACAACAGAACCTGCTCCAATCTTACAATTATCTCCAATGGAAAATGAACCTAAAATCTTTGCTCCTGCTCCAACCAATACATTATTTCCTAATGTCGGATGACGCTTTCCCTGTTCTTTTCCGGTTCCTCCAAGTGTAACTCCCTGATACAAAGTAACATTATTTCCTAAAATTGCCGTCTCACCAATAACAACTCCATGACCGTGATCGATAAATAATCCCTCGCCGATTTGTGCACCCGGATGAATCTCGATACCGGTCTTTCTTGCCGCTCTCTGCGAAATTCTTCTTGCACGGTAATAATGCTTCTTTAAATATAACTTATGTGCTTTCCGATATTTTAAGATTGCCCAGAAACTCGGATAAAGAAATACTTCCCATGTCGATTTAATCGCCGGATCTCTATCCTTAATAACTGCAATCTCCTGATTGATAAATTTAATAAACTTCATGTTGTCTCCTCATGACTGGTTGTTTGATTTATTTTACGCAACAATTCTTACAACCGCCACAACAATTCGTCATATCCGACTCTCCATATATATAATTTGATACGGAGGTCAGACTGCAAATTGCCTGTGAAGAGATTCCTTCTCCCGTTCCTGTAAATCCTAGTCCTTCTTCTGTTGTTGCTTTAACATTGACCTGATTCAATGCAATATGCAATGTATCTGCAATATTCTGACGCATCTGATCAATATACGGACGCATCTTTGGCTGCTGCGCAATAATCGTCGCATCTATATTTTCCACAACATAATTGTTCTCATCCAACAATTTTGCTACGTGTTCGAGTAATTTCATACTTGATACGCCTTTATACTTGTCATCGCTGTCTGGAAAATGCTTCCCAATATCTCCAAGTGCCGCTGCTCCGAGCAATGCATCCATAATCGCATGCAACAGCACATCTGCATCGGAATGACCGAGCAGCCCTTTTTCGTAAGGAATCTCAACACCACCTAATATCAGTTTACGATTCTCTACCAGACGGTGAACATCATATCCCATTCCAACTCTCATCTATATATCTCCATTCTAAAGCCTATATTAATCTGAAACAGTAGATATTATTATACTACGAATACTAATTAGAATAAAGTTAATCTTTGTACTTTATTTCATTCACATTGATTCTAATTGTGTATACATAAAATTCTCTATTAATATTTTTATCAAACACCGGTAATGATTACACGTATGCAACATTCTGTTTTGCTTTCTTTCGTATTGATTATACACAAAACAAAAAAATCATTCAAATAAATATATTCTTAATTTATGAGTCTTTTGATTCATTGAATTTTCTCTAATCATCTATTTTATAAAGGCTTCATTCCCTAAAAATATTTTGAAAATATCTATTTATGTTTATAAGACTTTATTATTACCAGTAATACATCTTTCCTATAACTCCAATGAATCCTTGTATATTTAAAACGATACAAAGAAAAAAAATAATAAAGAAAGAAAAAAGCATCTTAGAATTTTCTAAGATGCTTCGTAGTAGCGAGAGAGAGACTTGAACTCCCGACACCATGGGTATGAACCATGTGCTCTAGCCAGCTGAGCTATCTCGCCATATATTATTTTGTATCTATGGGACCAATAGGGCTCGAACCTATGACCCTCTGCTTGTAAGGCAGATGCTCTCCCAGCTGAGCTA